>Ga0256405_10002103_pt1 | contig 48539 bp, 56 predicted proteins | sample RumenRJG_02DNA_FD_189096 | JGI IMG/M metagenome (GOLD analysis project Ga0256405, IMG submission 189096) | Bovine rumen microbial communities from Lethbridge, Alberta, Canada - RJG_02 | ecosystem: Host-associated > Mammals > Digestive system > Stomach > Rumen | place: Canada: Alberta...
CGACATGCTCAAACGTCCAGTCGCGCACAGAGCCGTCAAGATTCAGTTCCATGAAAGAAGCATTGCGGAGGTAGTTCTCATCATCCGTCACCTCATAGACCGTCTCCGCGATCTTGGCAGCCACCAGGCCCTGAAGGATCTGCACGGCGGTATCAAGACTCTCACCCGTACGACGAAGACGGACGTCACCGACGATATACGCATTGATCAGGTATTCACCGAACTCCTGCAGCCAGCCGAAGAGGTGGTGATAGATACCCTGGAGATTACCCAGACGACCCTTCAGATGGTTGTCAGGATCCGTCTTCATACCATAGATGATATCCATGTATGGGGCGTTCGTGCCTACGGAAGTCAGTTGGATGATACCCTTACGTTCCGGATCCGTCAGGTTATCCACGCGGCAGAAGGTGTCATGCTGCTCAATCAAAGTTGCAGGAGTACCATTCTCCATCGTCGTCGCAAAAGCGGTGAACTTCACCCAGTCGAGGCGATCGCCATTCTCATCAACCTCCCCACCGGAACCAACCTCCGTAATCCTCAGTTCATAACTCTTGATGATATAGCCGTCACCACCGCTCGCTACATCATTACCAGGCTGGTACTGCTGCACCATGATACAGTCACCGACGCGAAACGGCATCACGAACTTACCGCCATTCGTATTCAGCCATACCTTACCAGTGGTAGGATCATAATGATGTACCTCTTCCATGGCAGTGATGATCCGGTTATCATTCTCACCCAACAGCTGGGACATGATGAACTCATAGACTCGCAGCGAGCCACGGATATTCGCACCGTCACACTCCAGGACATATTTATACTCGATCTGGCCTGCAGCATTAGTAAACTGCTTCTTCTGGATCGCCCAGCCAGTGCCTCCGGGGAAGCCGCTGAAAAAGTTGGAGCTGGAGAGACTGCCGGAATAAATAGAGTCACCAGCCACCTCCAAGGCGGGAAGCACCCTGCCGAATTCGTCCACATGGCCAGTACCGTCACCAAGTTTGGTGAACTCACGCACCCAAAGCTCCTTCAGTTCTGCAATACCCTCTTCAGTGATCTTACCACCTTTCAACCCTTCGGCATACTCACCGAAGAAGATGGGACCCAGCGTCGTGAGTCCTTTCAGGAAAGAAGGGTGGTTCAGGACCTTATTAAAAGTGATTTCGTCGAATTCACCGATCTTAGCAAACCTCAGCAGCTCGAGAAACGCAGTACCGATGCGAAAAGCAGTATTCGCATGCAGACGGTACTCATCACGAATACCGATAAAGGATTCCTCTAATTGTTGGGCAAGGGTCTGTTTGGCCATCGATTGAATAGAATTTTCTGCAAAGCTACACAACCGACTCCCAAACTAAAACTACAAAACACGGACGCGATTGAACACCTGATCAATCGCAGTAGTCATCATTCCGAGGTAAGCGTTGCCGAAATAATCACGCTCCAGCTCGTTCAGAACCATACGGCTAGCGTAGTATTTACTCCAGTACCAAGGTTTAGGTTTACGGGGGTGGCCACCGGCGATCCTACCACCCCAGGCAGGACCGACACGCTTAGGTTTGTCAAGTCCATGTTCGGCACGGTACTGCTCACCACCAGGCAGCAGGAACGGCAACTGGCCGCTTTGCCAAGTACCGACGCCGCGGGAAGAAGCGTAATACCTGCCCATGCTATCCACGTAACCATCGTTAGTGAACTCCCTGCCGGTACCATCATCGACATATTTACCATAAGCGGGGAAAGCGTGACGGATAGCCGTCTTCGCACCTTCCAGGATCAGCTGGGCTTCTATAGAGTTATAGAGGTTTCCTGTATCGACGGCACGGAGTTTGGATATGCGCTCCTGCCAGTAAGTGACCATATTGTTCGTCCACTGCTGCAGATAAACCTCTCTGGCTCTCTCCGAAGGCGCATGCTTGCCGTGACCCCTACGACGCTCATAATATTCCTCGATGGCGAGGTTCTTCATCAATCCCATACCTTACTCCTCCCATTCGTCAGGATCAAACACCAGATTTAGCGGCTCGTTGTTCTGCAGCTGGAAGAAAAGACCAGTCGCGCCATTGAACGAGTAGCGGCCATATTCCTGCGAATAGACCGTCTCGAGGTTCAGGTACATCAGAGATTGACCATACTTAAACGAAGCCTTATCCTTGATCACGCGGCTCAGCATCTGCTTGAAGATCCTGCGAGCCAGACTCAGGGCTTCCTTGTATTTCACCTCATTACCCAGCTCATAGCCCACGATGATATGGACAGCGTACACCTTACGGTCAAACCAGCCGGGCTTAGCCCCGAAGGTGTTGCCACTGGTCGTATCATCCACCAGGAAGAAGTTGGCATGACTACGGTATTCAGCCATTACCTGATCCAGCCCTTCAGGACCGGAGCAGTAGCCACGATAGAAGTTATTAGCCTTCACGAGTTTATTCTTACCCGCCATCTCCACGAAATACTGTTGATCGTCGAAAGATTCCTTAGTTACTACCATACTTAGCCTTGAATTCCTCAGCGTCACGGGCTTTGGCGTCGAGTTCCGTAAGGGCTCGTTTCGTGTCGATGGACTTCACCAACTCCTCCTTCGTCACGTCGCCGTCTGTCAGCGCACGTAGCTGAGCGTTATACGATTCCAGAAAACTATAATTACCACCCACTTTATCAGCAGGCTTAAAGAAATGAGGGAACATCTTGGCATATTCCTGTTTGATCCACGAGAACCAGAAGAAGACGCTGGTACCAAGGGCGGCATCCACCTCCATCTCCTTCTCAGTGTCACCCACTGGCTTATCGCCGTCCATGAAGAGCATACGGGAGAGATCTACCAGAAACTTAAAATCCTTGGTGTTGAGATAAGCCTGGTACTTCCTTTCGCAAGAGAGGAACCAGCCAAACTGATAACCAGACAGCAGCTCGTCTGCAGCCTTGAATTCCCCAGCCGTATCCAGCCCACGACCGAAGTTTTCGAAGCTGCTGACAAAGCCCAGCTGTCCGATCATATCGTGCACCTGCCAGTTCTGCAGGTCGAAATACTTCCATTTGCCCGTATCGAGCTTCACGCGGCACGACACACTCTTCAGCCTTTTCTTTCTGACTTCGATCCCACAGAAACGGAACAGAAGGTAAGTGCGGATCTCAGTGTCGCTATAGAGGTTTGAGCCGATCAGATCCAGCACATAACGCAACTGATCCTGGGACAGTTCGCCCCAGGAAGTAGGACACTCCAGATGAAGCACCTTATCCGACGAAGTGAAACGCGCTGTCCTCTTTTCTATTCTCATACGGTTCGAAGTGATTGCATTCATAAGCAGAGCTGTTGGCATAGGTGCTGAAAGCATCCAGATCACCCTCCAGCGTATTCATGAGCCTACGGAAATACTCGTAAGCCGTACCCTTATTGCCTTGGATGGCCACACCGATAATCCTGCGGATCTGATGCACCACACCACGCTCCTTCTCGCTGAGTGAGCGAGTTGCCATCTTATCGATCAGCTCATCCATAAACTCATCCGAGATCTTCTCCCTCAGCCATCGGTCCGTATCGAGGATGGTGGTAGCGGCATTCTCCCAATCCTTGGAGATGGGCGCCTGCAGACCCGCGAACTGACGCAGGAACCTGAAGCAACAGAAGAGTGTATCGATGATCACCAGCCCCTGTCGGTACCAACCATCCAGTTTGAAGCACTCCTCCAGCAGCTCATCCATCAGGAACAGACGTTTGACACGCAGTTCCCCGTCGAGGGCATCCACGCGCATCTTGGAGGCAGGTGCCGTATTGTTGGATGAAACGATACCAAAACCTGATTCAGTCAGAACCAGGTCGAGGCCGCGCATCTCCCTGAGGAACACTTCGACAGAAGCCAGGCTGATAACAGTCTTGGCCAGTCTGCCTTCAGGCTCATTGTTCACGGCAGAAACACCAATATCCCCCAGTTTATCAATGGCGATATCCTCAATGGCTGTGTTGATCTTATCCTCTAGTTTGGCAAACACAGACCCCTTAGGCTCCTTGGCTGCAGGGATGGCCAGATCAAAGTCCGGCTTATTGATTTTGATTGTTATTTCCATTGTCGTCAGTATTAACAGATTTCTCCTCAGCATCCTTATTCTTATCGAGTGTCGTCAGTTGGACGATCGGCACGTCGATAGCAAACTTCTCATCCCACCCGTTATAATGCATGATCACGTGGTAAGGCACCTCCATGATATCATGGAAAGCCTTCTCAAGCGCCTGCTTCAGCGTGAACAGCTCGCGTTTGTCAGAACCCGAGTTATTCATCTGGCTCTTACCAGGCGTGGCACCAACCATATTCGGATGGACACCCATGGCGAAGCACAGGGAGTTGCTTGCTTCCTGCATATCGTCGCTCCAGTCGCCACCCTCTTTCTTATTGCCATCAACCAGGTTGTAGACACGCACCATACGCTTTTCCTTACCCTCAGGCGTAGTGTCGTAAGATGTCACCCAGGCCTTACCCGCATTCTCCGGCTTTGTGCAGAACTCAGTGATCCTTTGGCGTTCCAGCTTGATACGTTTCGCCCGTTCATTCTTATCAGTGATATTCTCCTCCTTGCAGACGTTATCCCAATACGTGCGGTGCACCTCTACCTGGATACGGGGAGCACTGGTATTCTTGATCATGAACCTTTTACCGATGCCGATCAGGCGATAGATATCATACCAGGCGTCCCGATAGATCGACGCAAAGTAAGGCACCGGATAATAGCGATAGCCAGGTGTAGGGAAGAGGCAGAGGATGGCAAACTTACACTGCTTCCCCATGGGGGGCTCATCAATAATTTGAGAGGTATAGAGATGCGGTCCCTTACCCATACGATACTCCAGATCACCCAGCGGGTCGATCTCATCCAACAGCGGGATAGCCTCGATGGTCTGCGTACGACCCTCGCGGAAGTCGCCCACCAACACGTGCTCGATACAACCAAAGCTGTTGCGTTTCGTGAAACGGCAGTCGCAGGCGTTACGCATGCTAACCTTCACGATCTTCGAGTGATCGCGGCTCAGGTTGATCACCATGACAGAGAAGTAGTGATACTTCATGTCGGTGGACATCCGGAGCCATTGGAGGTGCAGCGCATTACGCAGGCAGAAGGAGCGGATATCCCTATCCTCAGCCTTCTCGCCTGTATCACGGTCCAGGAACCGGAGGCCCTGCCCGTAGCAGGTCAGGATATTGAAGTTCTGACACTGGCTCATCACCATATTGTCCTCGATAAGCTGCTGGTTGCGGTAGGGAGTGAGGTTATCCTTACCAAAGTCCACATACTCATACCACCGACCGCCGACACGTACAAACGAAGTATCCACATCGTCGTTGGAGTCGTAGATCCCCTGTGTGTCATGTTTATAGTGCGTAGATACCTCTGCCTCCATCTGGGCAGCGTCCTCGATGCTGCAGGGCATCACCTGGTACACCTCATATTCATCCTTGGTACCAACAGGCACCATCGTATTACTCACTTGTTCACTCATAGAAATATCTGATGACCGTTAATATTAAAGATAAAGATATCCGGCACAGTGCGGATCTGGTTGTTCACAGGGTTGATGATCTTATGCCAGCCTTTGCGCCAGCTGCTGGAGCTCACCATCCAGCCTTTGTATTCAATCACATTTCCTGTCTTGCCTTCCCACACCAGCAGATTCACCCGTTGCTTTGACTCACGGGCGACATCCAGCAGCTGCATGGCATCGTTGAAATGAATAGGTTTCCGTTTGTCCATAGCTTAGTTGAAAGTATTATCAAACGTATTATCGAAGACGCGGCCCTCAGCCCGAGCATCCCACACATTGTGGTTGCGATCCGCATACTCATACTCGAAAGTGAAGCGAGGCATATGGTCCGCCTCATTCGACATCTCCGCTTTTTCGCTGGTAATCACGATAGGAATATACCTGTCTGGAGACACCGCACCGTCATAGATCAGCAACAGTTCCACGTAGCTGCTGCGGAACACCTCACGCCACCAGTTCGCCATGGGGAAAGTCAGGTAGCCCGTATCAGCCTTGAACGTCTCCTTTTCCTCGATCGCATAGCTTTTCTTGAGTCTGCCGAAACGGCTCTGTTTACGGTCAAACGAAGATACCTGCTGATGCTCGCCGGTACAGTAGGCCATCTCCTGGACACCGAAGGAGTTGTAGAACATCAGCACAGGCGCCACGTCGGGCGCACAGTGATAGTTTACGTCGAACTTCTGGCTACGCTGACCAGCAGAGATAGTGTAACTAACAACAGTCCTGTCGTTCACCTTGAAGTTTTCATAAGAGCAGTCGATCAGCGTCCATTCGTCCGTAGAAATCTCGACGGGCACACTCATAGACCTGGTATCGCCATTCTCCAACGTCACCACACAGGAAGGTGATTCGGTACCGATATAAGTCAGGTACTCAGCCCAACCCGGAGCCGTCTCCTTTGGGCCGTCCAACAGTGTCAGGAAATGGGAGTTGCAGAAATCCTCAGCCGTCGCATTGATGATATTCGCCTTGCAGCTGATGACGCTGCAAGACAGGTTGCGCTCGCTGGTATAGATCACATCCACGACGCCGCTCATGATGTCCGACAGCTGCTGCTCCTCGATATGGACATCCACCTGGAAGATCAGCCATTTCAGGGCGTACGGTTCAATCAGGCGGTCGATATCAGTCAGTTCCACACGGTTTCTGGAGTCAGGATAAAGGAATTCATCAAACACCACAACGGGGGTGCCGTTCTTACTGACGGAAACGGTCACCTTAGCCCTGGTGAAAGTCATTGAGAAAGCCACGTCAGGGATACTGCAGGAGAATTCCTTAGTCCGGAAAGAGGAAAACATTGTAATCATATCGCAAAAGTAGTATTATATATAAGGTCTTAAAACAACGAAAGAAGGGCCGTCTGCATCACGCAGACAGCCCTTCCCGGATAGAGTAATAATATAGCTTTAGGTTCAAATGATCCTCCAGATCGCCCACTTGACCGATCCGTCACCCTCAGACAGCGGAGAGTAGTCGTGATCAATCATATACTCAGCAATTTCCTCTTGGGAAAAGGGGTACATATTTTGCAGGTCATCCTGCAGCTCCACCGTAGAGCGATGCTGACTCACAGCCCCGTCGCAAGGAAGCGGGCTGCGGAACTTGAAGAAAGCATCCAGGATCTCCCTCTTGATCTCGTTATGCCTGTTCCTCTCCTCCATCTTCCATAAGCATTTTCAGTTTTGCATACTCCTGCTTATACCTTTTCAGGGTATAGGCGATATCGTAGAGGTTATAGCCAGTCTGGGGTTCAGATTCAGCACAAGCCATCTGCTGCAGCTGCTCTTCGGCAGCATCGAGCACAGTGATCTTATCAGCCAGGTTGTCGGGGTCGCAGAGCTGGTTCACCAGCTCCACGGCCTCGGGTGAGAGATTGATAGCACTCATGACTCAACTTCTTTATGCTGCTCGTCTCCAGAAGTGGGGGGGGCAATATATATATCGCCGAGCTGACGGCGCCACTGATCTACCAGTCCACAGTCCTCAGCCCATAACTCCCTGCGACGCTGCTTATACTCGTTCTCGATCTCCACGCGCTTCATGTCGCGCTCTTCCATGATGCTGTCACGCAGCTTGCGGAACTTCAACTGTTCGTCCTGCAGACGGTCTTCAAACTGTAGAGTCATCACCTTGATGGCCTTACGCTCATCAATGCGGGTCTGATGCATGCGGGTCTCGATATCCGCCTTCTTCATCATAAAGTCTTCACGTGTCATTCTTTCCATGTCTAATCCTCCATATTTAATCGTTTAACTCTTAATAAACTTATATTAATACCCTTAATAGCTGATCCGGTCGCACCAATACGAAGATAGTCCTTCTGTTCTGAAAGGTAGTATTTCACAGTTTTTGGATACTTCATGTTGTAGAATTGAAGTTTGCCGATGATCTTCGACTTGACCGCTTGGAACTCTTGCTCAGTTTCCACATAAGTAAAATCCAGATTCTTATGAATATACTCAAGGATCTCATCTACTTTACGACCCTGGACGGAATACGCCCACGACTTGCCAAACACTATCATACTTCAGCCTCCTATGATTGAAGCGAGAAACATCAAACCGAAACCGAATGTGACAGCAGCTGCTGCCTGAGAGAAGAGCTTCACACGGCTCATCACCTTCTGGATAGCCGCCGAAGCGTTAGCCTGCTTGAGAGCCCAGCCAATGGAGAGCTCACTGATCTTAACACGATGGCACTGTTTCGCCGTGCCCTGCGTCTTGGCCTGCCCTATCGGTGCATAGCCGTCGAACTGCAATGTCAATTGTTGCATATTGCTGTGATGTTTAGCGATGCAGGGATCCGCCCTGCGCGGTTTTTATTCCCAGTGTGGGAAGGGTTTGTTCCCAGTGCGGGAATATTTTGTTCCCAAGGAGGGAATGGTTTTCCCCAAATGACAGGGAAAGCGGCAGCCGTTCCCCTGTCGCTAAACATCACAGACTCCGTCACAAGGACTTATATCTACTGGGTGGCCACCGCTATTGGTGTAGTGAGGTCTATGGCAGACCTCGGAAGTAAATTGGCATAAATAATGCCCGATGTGATTTCGGGCGTCATCATCGCCCTTATGACTTGCGTCATGTAATGTTTAGCGTTGGCAAAGTTACGAAAAAATCCCGAACTTCCAAAGAAATTCGGGAAAAAGTTTGCAGAAAACCACAAAATTTAGGCAAAAATGTATTAAATCATATAATCTTCTGATTTCAACTGGCTACTTCTGCATTTATCTGCAACGATCGCTAAAGAGAAAGTTTGTTTTTCTTTAACCCATGTTGTGCTCATCCAGCCGATAACAATTCCATCTGAGAATTCTTTGACCTTATAGCCATCGTTCATTGATATATAACCTACATGAAATCCATCAACTGTTAATACCCTGATGGCATTTTCGTCCTGTGGATTACTTCTTTCTGGTACCATAATCATCATTGCACCTACTTCAAGTATAGAAAGATGTAGTAATGCTTCTTTATCACGGTATTTCATTCCAACCACTTTGACGTATGTATTTCTATACTGTTTGAAAGGGAAGGAAGCGAAAGGATAAAAGTTCTTTTCAATTTCCTGGGCTGCCCAGCAGTCAAAAACCAATTCCAATAAATCTTTTGCTTCTCGTTTATTATCAAGGATTATAGATTCTGATCTTCCTATTTTACTATTTTCAATACTACATAATAATCTATTATTAATCGGAGATATACAATGAATTTTATTGTTGGGACTGGAGACATCTATTTCAAGAGTTTCATTTAAAGAACTTCTTGGCTGAGTGTATTCTTTAAGTTTAGATTTCATCTTAACATCCTCAGGAATTTCATCAATAGAGGAATTACCTTTTTGATTATTACTGGATGAATCTTTTTTCTTGTTTCTATTATATTCGCTCTTTGGATTCACTATATTGTAGATTGAATATACAATTATAAAAGTAGCTACAGCGAGAAATACTATTTCAAAAGCATTCATAATTCTTCAAAGATTAATTAATACGGTGGCAAAGATAGGAAAAACTTTCCAAACTTGCAAGAAATGGAAGAAATAAAATCGAGAATTTTTACCATGCCTTCAACAGCTGCAGTGACAGCGAGGAAAGTCACCGATTTAACGGCATCGGACAGGAAAGTCGGGGCAAAGTCAGCCGATTTTGCAGGAAAGTGGCACTTTCAGATAGGAAAGTCGCGTGTGAGAAAGGCGGTTTTTCGCCATAATTCCACACCCAAACCCCAAATCGGGGACCCAAAAAGCTAAGGAACAAGGAATTAGCGTTTTGGGGTTGGAAAAAGATGTGCGCTCAGCAACATCCACAGCCCCCACCGCCCTACGCTCCGAGCCGACTTTCCGACTTTCTCAACACGGAATATGTAAAACAATATTACTTTGCCCTCTGTCGGTGATTTCTCGATGGTGCAAACGGCATCAGCGGTCGGGCGCACATCATAACAATAAGGGGGAGCCGTAACGACTCCCCCAGTGGCTAACAAAAAGGCTCTAAGTGTTTTTCAATTCATAGTATTATATTCTCCCCTGTTCTAGGTACGAATAATATCTACCATCCGTTATAATAACATGATCCGCAAAATGCACCCGCATAATTTGGCATGCCTTTTTAATACTGGTTGTTAGTTCGTCATCCTGTCGGCTGGGTGTGATGTTTCCGGATGGGTGGTTATGACATACCGCTAATATAGTGGCGTTATTTAACACACATTCTTTCATTATTACCCGTACATCTACGGCGGTCTCCGTTATCCCTCCATGACTTATCCTCACGGCTTTAATAAGTCGGTAGTGTTGATTCATTAGAATTGCCCAAAATTCTTCGGTTTGTAAATCCATCATTTGGGGGTGCATATAGTTATAAATACGGGTAGCCGTTCCCAAATCGGGGGTTTCTTCCACCTGTGCCAGTTGCCTACGCTTTCCCAGTTCCACGGCTGCGAGTATTGCCATAACCTTTGAAAATCCAAGCCCGTTGTACTGCATTAGTTCATCGGCTGAACGTTTGCCAAGTGTGTTAAGATTGTTTCCGCAGTCAGCCAAAACACGGGCGCACAGTCTTACTGCGTCCTCTTCCCTGCTACCTGTACCTATAAGGATACTTAGTAACTCGGCATTCGTCAGGGCTTGCGCTCCCAGTGTGTTGAGCTTATGGCGGGGGCGGTCGGTTTCTGCCCACTGCCCCACGCTCATACGACCTAATATTTTAATATTGCTACTCATGCCTGCGCCTCCTTTCTTGCCTTACGTGTTGAACGTTTCACGGCTGCCCGTGTCTTTTTGGCTGCCTTGGTCTTAGCGTCCTCTTTGGCTTTCTCCATGCGTTCTGCCGTCTGCATGGCATGCAACCCAAACGATGGGGACAGGGGAACGGGTTCGGGTTGTGGCTCGGGCTGGGGATCTCCGAAACTAATTTTGGTCTTAGCGAAAAAGATCCCGCCTTTAACCTCTGCGCCTGCCTCTTCTAATACCTTGGCGAAATCGTCAGCGGTTCGCCCACTGCTGATAATGTCGTCAACGATTACGACCTTTTTACCCTTGAAAAACTCGCCATCTACTTGCACCTCGTAATTATCGTCTTTTACTACGGTGTGCGCTGGGTTGCGATGCGCTGCCGTGCGCTTGCCTAATATCGTCACGTGCTGCATGGGGTTCGCCTGTCCTAGTGTGTTGGCTACGACAACACAAAAATAAGAAAACCTAAAACGATATTGTGCCATACTGGAGCAGGGCACAGGCACTACAACCAGTTCACGGGCTTTATCTCCGTACCACTGGCGCAACTTAAAAATAACCATCTGCGCCCCCTCTTTAAGTTGGGCTTTTTGCCCGTCCTTAAAGTTGATTACCCACTCGGAAAAATTCTTTTCTTCCTCCGTTGCTAACTCTCGATAAGCCTTGGGGATATACACCCCGAAATTAAATTTTTTGTCCATAACTCAAAGATTTAATTAATACTATATGTTGATAAGGTAACAAATTACTCTGTCGCCACAGGAGGGAATGACTCAACGCGCACGCCGAACATATTTCCCCTCCCCACAAAACTTAAATTTTGTGCGCGTTAAGCAGGCTTTCAGGCAGCAGTGGCGGGGGTTCTGGCATATTTTTCAGGAGGGCACCGAAAAGTTTTTTGAGCTTGCGGTCCCCTTGGGGACAAAAAAGTTTTTGGGAGGAGCCTGAAAAATGTGACAGGTTCATCGACACGCTGACAGAAAGACTGTAGCTTTGCAGAAAATTTGTGTTTTGTGGGGAGGGGAAATAGACACAGGAAACTTCAGGAAAATGTTGATAACATTTTCCGTCCTATTCACCCATATAAGAGCAGAACCCGGAAGAGTCGGTGATCGTCACATCCTGCAGATGAAGCTCCACACCGATGCACAGCGTATCAAAAGCATCGGATCCGTCCGTACGGTACTCGAGTTTGTCTTCTTCAGTTTCAGCCTCTTTCTCAGCCCGTTTATCCTTCTTATTCATATAAACGCCAGCCGTCTCGATGGAGAGCAGCAATGCCTCATTGTTATCACGGTTGATCAGCACCTGGTGGTCGGCACGGCCCACGAACATACGATTAATCAGCTGACATTTCACATCATGCGCCAGAGCCCGGCCAATATAAACCTCATCGACATTCCAGCCATGCTCAGAGATCTCAGAACTGATAAACGAATAGAAATCCTTATTTTGGCTGACTGCATAGCCATTACCTACGAAGGTATGATCAAAGAAGAAAACCAGATCTTTCTTTTTGTGATACTTGTAGTATTCACAGAAATCATCGCACAGAGCCTCTAGTTTTTTATCGTACTTCACATAGAAGCTCTTGATCACTCTCAGCTTGCCATCGTGCCCCAGTTGGCCCACCACCATCCAGTTGATATTATCGTTCGCATCGAAGGCACACATCAGCGGTGCTTCAGGATCCAGGTCAGCATCATTTCTACAATCATCACCAAGTTCAGCACCAAGTTCAGCCAGGCACAGATGACTGTCATTAGGAGCCGTATAGAGGTTGATATCCTCTCGCATGGCACCATAGAAACCATCGTATGCAAGGGTAATCCTCTTGCACATGATCGAGGTAGCAAACACCAGCGGGGGAAGTTCACGCTTCATACGACGGATAAAATCCTCACCCAGTACCGCGAGGTTATAGATTGAAGGGCGCTCCAGATACAGATAGGCTTGTTTCCGGAAGAAAGCCAGCTGCTGGTTGATTCTCGCCAGTTCCTTCAGGTAATGATCGTAGCGCTCCGGATGATCTTTCATGCGCTGCTTCACCTGCCACTGGTAATACACCAGGCCCTCGATGATCTTAATCAGTTCAGAGTCCATCAGTTTCTCGTACTGCAGGAACCAGGAGCCCTTTTTCGTGACAGGCATATCGCAGGTGATGGTGATACCATGGTGCAGCGGACACTTATCGAAAAACATCTCATTACCACGGTTAGTCTGGAACGTCTCGTTCTTTAGTTTCTCATAGTCCACGAACTTTGCTTCATCAATCAGGATATGATCGAGCGACATACCATTGGAAGCACCTTCACGGTCCTGCGTGATGATCTGGCATACGGATCCATTATAGAACCCGATGACATTCTCCCAGTTCTGAGGCGTGAAGATAGGATCCTTCCAGTGCAAGGCCTTCCACGGTTTCTTGCCGACCGTATAGTGCACATCGCGTTTGAAGCCCCATCGTTCCCAGTGCACCAGGAGCGACGGAAGCGTGGATATCAGACATTTCTTATAGGAAGGCGACACGAAACCCGTCGTAGAACCAGGCATCTGCTGGAACACCTGGATCTGACGTGTCGCATCGATCATACCCTTACCAGTACCACGCCCCATCACCGCAATGAGGTTACGCGGCTGCATCATCAGGGGATAGAGCTGCGCATCATTGAAGTATTGTTGCTGTGTCGTAGACATAAACGGGCGGGGTGAAAAGGGTTGTTGTTAGGGTTTCTGAATCAGCTCATCCATATTATCAGGACTCGGGGCAGTCTCATTATCGGTCGCCGGGATTTCTGTAAATTCCGCGAACTCAGCCTCGGCATCATACTTCTTAATAAGTTTCTTGATCCGACCGCGCAGGTCGGGGATTTTCTTGATACCGATAACTGAAGGATCATCAGTGGCCACGATCTCGAGAGGCACGATTTTATCAAATGCCAGATCAGGCGTATCCTCCTTATCCGTCAGATTGTTCTTGATGAGATTCTTCTGCATCGAGGCGACGGCACGGTGTTCACCGTCACGTTTAGCAGCCTTACGATCCTCCTCGATCATCTGGTTAATACGCCATCTCCAGAACTTCTTAGAAGACTCCTGAAGATTACCCACGATGATCTTCACACAATGGATATCATCATACGCCTGGCTCTCGCTGACCTTGAAAAACGCCATATCATACTCCACGAGGTCACGTGGAGACTTAGAAGAGAACCGGCACCAGTAAGTATAGAGGGCCCGGAACCGGATAACCCGCTCAATCGTCTGAGCAGGCACATGCTCCTCCTGCAGCTGGTTTTCGTCAAGCGCCAACCAACCCTGGTATTTATCAAGATCAGTGGGAACACTCATAATTCATTCATCATTTTACGAAGATGGTTTCTAAGCGCATCAGCAGCGGAAGGTGAGCCGGCACGAGCCAACTCGATATCCCTTTCGCGGATCTCGAGGGCGGCTTTCGCCATGCCCGCATAAAAAGCCTTGTGAACAGGGCTATTTTCAGAAGAAATCTCATCCCGGAACTCATTAATCGGCAGCTCCAAAAGGGCGGAAATCTCCGAAACAGGCGTCAGTTTGCTCGCCAGTTCCTTGATCTTTTCCAGCAAGTCCGTTGAATAATCCATTAAGCTGAATAGAATTATCATCCACCAAGTCCTTAAAACCAGAATACTGTTGGAGGAACACCTCCTGGTCGGTAGTGATGATAGTACACTCCGCCCGGTCGCCGTAGGTCTGGTTCTGCGAAGAGATGACAGTCACCAGATGAGAGTCATTCTGCACCAGCACCACCTTTGAGTGGTTCATGGACAGATAGACAGAATCAAAGCAGCACTGCATCTCACGATAGAGTTTCACCGTCTTATACGAAGCCTTCAGGTCTGCCAGCAATACTGAATGGCCGATCAGATCCTTTTTCCTGAGGTTATAGAAACCCCGGAGGAACGCATCAGACGTAGAGAACGTAGAGACATAAACATCCGCACGCCCGGTTTGTTTCAGGATCCAGTCCAGCAAACCGAGCGTGTGGAGACCTTTACCCAAGAAACTCTGCAGAGGGCACTTGGATAAAGGACTAAGAAGTTTATTCAGATCCTTCCCCCTGGGCATTGTCTTGAGGAAGAATAATAGCGATATCACAAGAAACGAGGTCAGCTTTTCTCTGGTCAGAGAGCACCACGCCCAGCTTCAGAAGCGTAAATACGCGGTTCTGGATCTTCTCACGCTGACTCTCCAGTTTCTCAGCATCCGTAAAGTCCGGATCCTTGGAGGCAGCCACCAGATCCATGAGCACAGGCAGGTACCGGCTGATATACGACTGGGCGTAGTCGATATCCTGCTGATCCTTTTCAGACAGCGCAGGCTTCTCCAGCTTCAAGGGCTCAGCAGCACCACCAGCCTTGAAGTCATCATACCGACACATCTCATCCTTGTATTTATACCAGGACTCCTTCAGCAGCTGCAGATGCTCGAAGCGGTCGCAGGGCGCATTGAGAGAAAGCAGGAGGTTGTACGTCTCCTTGATTTTCTTCCAACGCTCAGCATTGGCAGGCCAGATGGCTTTGATATCATCAGGCAGGGAGTCGTGGTCAGGGCGCATACCCTTTACGACGACACAGCCCGTATCACCATCGCCATCAGTCTCCTGGACAACAGGGATCTCCCCGTCAGCGGCACCGCCAGCAGCATCGATGGCAACCTGCACCTGAGGCACGATCTCCTTATCCAGATTTTCAATATCCTGAATCGTGTAACCCTGCAGACGATAATTCAGATGTTTGGAAATCTCATATTCCAGTTTCTTGACACCGGCTTTCGGATTGCGACAGATACGTTCATAGAGGCCACGGTTGCGGTTCACGCGCAACAGCAGTTCAGCACCTTTCTTGATACTCTCGCCACTGGAATGGTCGCCACGTAGCCAGGCCACCATACCCTCAGTTATTTTAGGATCAAAATTTGCCATAAACATTAAAAATTAAAAACGGGACGGCAGAGAAGAACTCCAGCCATCCCGCACCTTTTTACCAATAAACTAATAAACCTAAAAATTGAATATAAAGAATCTATCCTAGTCTTCAACTTTGTCCCCCGATTTGTCACTAACGATCGTATCCGTCTTGCCGTCGATCACACCATCCTCGGTCTCGAAGGTACCCTCGTAGAACGGGGCGGGGTTGATATCAGACACAGATGCAGTGACAGTAGTCTGGCTGGAGTCAGTCACCGCCTTACCTGCATTCTGGCCCAACTCCACCTGAACGCGGAACATCTCATTACCAATCACACGGATAGCACCATCGCGCTGCGGGTACAGGATCACAACGTCGTCGTTATTGAGTTTGGAAACAAGACCAGTCACCTTCTTCTGGGTACCAGGCAGAACGGCGGCGATCTTATTCAGGAACGACTTAGCACCCTCATTACCCTGAGACTCACAAGTAGGCTCAGACTCGCCCTCAACGAGGTCGATCTTCACGAACTTAGCACCCTCAGCGAGTACAAAGTTATCCTTGATGACAGCCACATCCTCGAGTTTCTCAGCAGAATCACCCTTCACCTTAGGGAAGGTGAGAATGTTCACGCGGCGAACCAGGTACATGTGCGGACGGACACCGGGGAGCGAAGCGCTGCCCTGGCAAAACTGTACGTCCTCGTACAAATCCTTATCAGTAGTACATTTGTTAGCCATATTTTTACTAATTTAAATGAATTACCAAGCGGTGTACTTCGTGTTAGCCTTACGGGCAACAGCCAGCATCTCCTTATTGATAGACAGGTACTGAGTACCGAAGAAGAGGTTGGAAATGAAGTCCACATCATAGTGAGAGGTCAGAGAACCCTTCACCTCAAAGCCCTCCTCAGAAGTTTCCTGGTTCCAGAGAGTCAGGATGTTGTTCTTGGAGGTCAGACACAGATAATCCTCAGGCACGTTGCCGAGAGCCACAAACTCAATATTCTCCTTGCCGTCGAGGTGAGCTTTCTGGAAACCGAGGTTGTAAGGCAGTGCGCCATGATTCATCTGGTAGCACACCTCGTACCTGTGCTTCGCAGTGTCGCTCATGAAGAGTTTCTTAGGAGCGCCATCACGGAGCTTTCTGTGCACACCCTTCCAAGTAGAGTTGGCAGTCTCAGAGCCCCAGATGAACTCATTCAGTACATCTTCAGCATTCTCGGTGGTGATACCCTCTGCAGGAAGAGTAAATAAATTCTGCTCCTCAGCCGACATGGTACCTAAAGCGATTTCAATATCCTCGATGGCGCAGAAGCCGTTGAACCATTTCTTGGTCTCCTTTGTGTCCTCTTCGTCATGCTTGGCGGTCCACAGATAATCATACATGTGTTCACCAATCATAGCAGCGATGTAGGCGCAGATACGCTTGGTCCAAGGCTGGTTCTTCTGACCAGAAGGATTCACGATATCACTTCCCCACAGTGTCTTATACAGACTGACGGGATCGATAGGCTCGATACAGTTACCAAGGAAGGTCTCCAAAGTGCGCTGCTTGATCTCAGTCGCACCATCACCCTTCTTATACTTATCGAAATTACCCATCTGGAACTTACCGCCCAGCTCATGCACATGCTCTTTGAAGCGGATGCCAGTACGGGAACCCATGTGCTGGGCAGCCATACGCAGCGCGAACATCGGCATGGTAATGAGCTCAGTACGATACTTTTGAGCAGACTCCTGAAGAGCCTCAGGCGTGAAAGTCGTCTTAGGATCTTTCACGGGCTGCACCTTAGGTGTAGCAGCGGGAGTAATAGGATCACCCATAATTACAGAGCGTTTTCGATAGATTTAAACAACTCAGCAGCGCCGTTGAGACCCTGTTCGTCCACAACCTCGCCACCATTACCACTCTCACCTGGACCTTCCTTGAGGTTCTTGATTTCCTCATCTTTGGAAGCGATCGAACTCTTCAGCTTATCGATCTCAGCCTTCATCTTGTCAATGGTAGTCTTTGCTGCCTTGCAAGCTTCATCCTGAGATTTCAGCTGATCGTCAATCTTCTTCATCTGGTCCTGAGTCAGGACGATATCGCCCTGCTCGTTGGGCTGGAAGCCATCCTTGATAGCCAGCAGCGCCATTGTACTTGCGAAGATTTTAATCATTTTACTATCTTGATTGTTGGCGAAAGAGTTTTTGAGCCCCTTCAGCAAATCCATCGCCTTTTGGATTACGCCAGCTGGTGTTTCCTCTCCCGACTCAGGATTGAAGCCGGAGGGGAGAGGAGGGAGACCCATATCATTAATAATAATATTCTTAACGTTTTGTGGTGTTGCGCTATCGACCTTCACGGCGTCGATCACTTCATCGACGATGCCGAACTCGACAGCATCAGCCGCCTTGATCCAGGCAGCCACCTTCATCTTGGCCTTGACATCTTCCACAGACTTGCCATTACGATCAGCGTAGATCTGTGCCAGGATATCGTCGATGGTTGATAACTGGTCGCGCTGGAACTTCAGGCGCTTAATACACTCATCTATCTGCTCTTTGTTTCTGGAACCATACTCGCCCACCCACGTCATGGAGTTATGAATAAGGATTAGGGCGTTCTTAGCCATCCTGATATTCTTCGCACCCATGGCCATGAAGGTTGCAGAAGAGGCAGACATGCCGAGGAACTCGACAGTCACATCCCCATGGTTCTTGAAGAGCTCGTAGATCTGCAGGCCCGTATCGACATAACCACCTAGCGAAGAGATGGCAACAGTCACGGGCTTGCCTTTTGAATTATCAAGCACGTATTTGACATAGCCGGCAGAGATACTCCAGCCGACTGTGCCAGTCAAATAAAGGTCATATTTCTTCATTTCTACCTTTGTTTTCGGCAAAGGTAGATATATATATAATGTATTAAAACAACTCTAAAACCTTAAAATTCGGGGGCTTGTGCCTTATTAGACCAAGAAACAGACACCTCCCAAAGCTGACTATCCGAAAGATTGTCAGGGAACAATTTGGAAGAAACCGTGACAGGATAAGGTCTATCTTTGGTACCAAGCGTCAGCCATTTACCATTGGCCAACTTCAGCACATAAGCCCAATGACCATCAATCTGAAGATCCTGGCAGGACCGAAAATCAAGTTTATACTCCCACAGAACGTTTTTATCCACCACCTTATTATTAATAGAGAGTTTGGCGGGAACTATAGTATTCAGTTCTGGCCCAAAATCAAAATACGGGTCTGTATCCACTCTATCAACATCCGAACACTGTACGCGGTACACCGCAATGACATTACTGATCATATCTAAAAATAAACAAATAGTTCTTAACTGTACATAAACGACGCAAACGACGGCTTTGAACAAAACCAACCCTTTTGATGGTACTTTTTTTAGTTAAAGAAATAAAAAATCACGATTTTCGTTTTCTTCTCTTGCTTCTGAGGTCGATACCGTGGTTATTGAACCTAACCTTCTCGCGGTAGAACCGCATCCGGATCGTGTCGGCATAATCGATATCGATACCATGCATCTCACACCAGGCATACGCGGCAGACTGGAGTTTCGTGTCATCACCGCACATCTCACTCATCTCATTCCAGAGATTCGTCAGGAAGATCGATTCGATATGTTCCTCAATCAGTTTCTTTCCATGACTGGAGATGAAATTAAAGCAGGCAGGATCCTTTTGTTTGGAATAAGGGATACAGATGGCGGTCAGACCTTCGGCAGCCGTCTCAGGGGCAGCACCTTTATGACGTCTCTGGAGTACACTGATAATTCTGGCATTAGACACAGAATGATCATCAAAACGGACAGGATCCCCGAAGCTATGGATGAGATACTGTCTGATAAAAGGTTTCAGTTTGAGATATATCACGAAATCGCTCATATTCATTGGTTTTGGGTGCAAAGATAAACAATATCAATTAGAAATCAAACGAATTTGGTAGAAATCAACCATGAAAAGTATTTTTTCTGCGCTCTACTGTTTTTCGGCACTTTTTTCTGTAAATTCTGTAATCAACAGTACCAGTCACGCTGAAAAGCCGATAAACAGAGGGGTTTTGAGAAATCTGTCACATACAATTCGACCTGTAAATCGTTCTGTACACCCCCTCCCCCTCTGTGTATTGGCCGTAAAGGCCGTGGTTCCGCGTTAAAAAGTGTAAACCGACTTTTTACATCTTTTATACAGATATACAAAACTTTCTCTTATTATACAAATCGAAAATGTATATCTGTATATAAAAAAAGAGCCCAAAACACCGATAAACACAAGACTTTTTCACGTTTCGCAAATTGCAATATACAGATATACAGATGAAACGCATATTCAGAGAGAGGGGAAAGGGGAGAGGAATGTCAACGGCCCTGGTGAGATACCAACAGAAAAGGTGGCCACCACAACCGTATAGGGGATGTAGGTGACCACCCGAGTTACCTCAAAAAACGGGTTCAGAAAAGAAATGTTTATTTAGCTCCAGGACCCCAAATGTCCTGCATTGACTGTTTGATCCTGGCTTCCTCGGTCTTAGTACGCAGGTGGATCATTTCCTCCTGTACCATCTCTCCAGTCGTCATATCGCGGGAACTGCGGATATTACGACCCTGGGTGTTGAGAAGATCCTTGGGGTTCAAGGCAAAGATCCATGAGGCCCACTTAGAGAAAGCCTTCAGGCGGGTAGTAAAACGCCGCATGGTGTCCTTTACACCCGGACAGTCCTTCAGGTAGGTCTCGTAGACGTTCTTACGCACCAGCTGGAGGTTTACATTAGGTCCATTCTCAGAGAAGAAAGTAGAAGCCCACTCCTCAAACTGCGGGCCCATCTCCGTCTTCAGCTTACGTTGGATGATATCCTGCATAGGCGGTAGGATCTTGACCGGCTGCATGGCCAGCGACAGGTAAAACTGTTCGCACTGCATTAAAAGATTAAGATCAGCGTTCCACTCCTCCTCGGTATAGAACGATCCGAACAGGTTCTTTTGGAAGTCATCGTAGATAGTCCGGCTCTCCTGGTAATCGAAGGGGTTCTCTGCCGTACGCTGGTGGTAGTAATCCGAAAACGTGACATAAAGCATACGGGCGTCACTGGAGGCATCGAAGTCGCCAGGCACATAATTCGTTGAGAACAGGAATTTCGGGGAGTCAGAGAAAGGAATAGTATAAGGTGTAAGACCTTTAGGATTGACGCGCATGTCGCCAGAGATGAGATTATAGAAATCCTTGATGGAAGTGAACTGGTTGATATCCTCGACACGAACCAGGCGAGTAAAGCGAGTGACATCAGACATGGCGTGTGTATCCTTCTGCAGATCCACCACCTTACCGTCCAAGGTAGTGATATCGAGGTGAAGCAATTGTTTCAGGGCCTCAGTGAAGAATGACTTACCAGAACGGCCATTAGCTTCATTCGTCTCAGCGATACGGTTGTCCATCAGGAATGCAGCCCAGGTTCGGGAAGGACTCTTATAAGCATGCAGCAGATAACCCAGCGTGAAGATCTTATTAACCAGGCACTGCGCCTGCTCCTCGCGTTGCTGCTCCGTCAGACACTCTCCAGCGATCTCGAAGGGGTGCAGCTCATGGTAGGCACGTTGCGCATCCGGACTGCCCGGAAACTGCTCCTCGATCTCCTGGCGCCAGTACAGACGGGAAGTATTAATCAGATAGCCGAACAGATGACTGGACTTAGAATCAGTGATCTCTAGCTTGAATTTAGGTGTCTGACCGTCGCTCATCGTCTCACCAGGCACCCACTCCACCCGGAACATCGGCGGCAGCTTACGGAAGTCGTGAGGGATCACACTCTGACTCCAGACACACTTATCCAGGGAATGGTCGCGGTAGAGGTGTAACTCGTAATCCTCACCATGGCAATGCACGAGACCATTCTGGAAATAGAAATCCTGCGTGTGGGCCGTATAAGAAGTGAAATCAGGATTGATAGAAGGCAGGGCTGAGAGGTAGGCGGGCGTGAAGGCCACATCCGTAGCGATCAAGTTTCTGACAGCGTGCTCGAGGCGGATCAGCGTGTCCTGGCGCAATGTCTCATTGGGACAGTCAGGATCCTTCTCTCCGGAAGCCCAACGACGGACGAAATCGCGGACGTCACGAGGTTTCTTCTTATAGACGATATTATCCTTGACCCTCACCAACTGCGGTTCATTCTCGTTCTCATCCTGAAGGCTGGAGAAACCATTTAGTCTCAGGAATTGGTGAAGACAAGTAGCGTCGATCTTATGTTTACGATCCCCGCTCTTCTCAGAAGTCTTAGTCACCCAGAACTTCGCCTCGACAGCGAGATCCATTAGGTCGAAATAGTCAGCCATGGTGGGATAGTACTGGCACCAGTCGCGGAAATCTTTCGATGGTCTACCACGATTATCCTTCATCTCCTTCAGGCTCTCCGGAAGCCAGCAGGTCTTCATCTCCATATACTTCAATGCCTGGGCAGAGCCACGGCTGATACCAGTTGCATCCAGATCGGGAATATTCACCAGTTCGCCAGCATAACGGATAATGGAAAGGTAATCCTGCTGATCGAGGCGGGCGGTCTCAGAATTGAGCCACACAGGACAGTCGCCACGGGCGGCCACACAGAGCGCGTCACGCTCACCGCTGCAGAGTACAGCCCTATAATACCGAGTCACGCCACGATCGACACCGGAACGTGGGATATCGCATAATTTCTTAGTCTGCCACTCCTCATTACACTCGCGCTGCTCCTTATTCAGCTGCTCGTGCGCCTTACGCAGTTCTACCAGGCCGTTGATGTAGTTAGCAGGCTTCGCACCCTCAGGGAAGTACATAAAGCGCCATTTCTTATCAGGCTCGTAGGGGCGATAAACCTTATAGAAACGGTCGGGCTTACCTTCAGCCGGATGATCGACGAAACACTCCCTCAGGAAGATGGGGAAAGACTCGTTAGAATGGAATTCCTTGATCCGACGATCCTTTACCTTACCCAACCACTCCAATGCGTGCCAGTGGAGCCGTTCACAGGTATCCCTCGACACCATCGGTCCCAGGATCTTCAGCTCACGATCCGTAAACTCCCTGATCTCGTAATACCACTGACCTTCCACCTCATCCTCGGTAGCAGCCCTTTCTACCACGCGGGCGAAATTCTTATCCGGAGAGAGTTCGTCCTTGATACCGAACTCCTGGGCGATGGCCAGCACAGCAGCACCAAAACGGCTACGGTCCCAGTTATGAACCCGCATCCAGGCGTCGATGCCATTCAGATCTTCGTCGTCGCCACCGAAGTCATGAACCACCCAGAGGCCGGCACCGTTTTTGCGGATCGTAGCGGAAGCCGTCTTTTCCGAGAGGCGCATCTTAAACTGTTTCTTGTTACCCACACAGTCTTTAGCCTGTGGGTAGAGGTCTAAAAGGATGTCGAGGCCATCACGGGTCTCGTCCATCAAACGTTTTCTATCAATCATATTTCAGCCATTTCTTTTCAACTCGCAAAAGTAGGGTAAAAACCTACGCTAACAAACTACTAAGGAGGCAAAGATAAATCTACCCCCCCCATCCTCGAACCGCAGCCATTCCTCCTCGAAGGGGATGGGTTTGATGCGGATATACTTGAATGGACGGCCTCGCGCCGGGGGCTCCAGTAACGCCCGTTTCTTCCGGATAGCGGTATCTGCAGACAACGGATTGGATATTCTTTCCCGCTGACCAGTCAGCCTATTAATACCTGTTACTATATACTTCTGTGCCATATCAACAATCAGGATTGAATCTATCAAGATCTTCTTCAAGGTCTTTAAGGATCTTTTCTTTAACCTTCATAGTCCTCCAGAGGCGCCGGAACTGACGCTCACCTCGTACCGTCCATTTAGTTTGTGGGTAGTACTTAAAACGGAAAACGACACCGGAGTTAGGATAGATCCGCAGCACCTTCAGAGCCTTTTTCAGTTTACGTGGCAACCTTGTTTTTGGTTTTATAATTGCAACCATACCCTGTCTATGTTTTTTATTGCCCAATCTTCGCGAGCCTTATTATACGACTTTTCAGGGGCAACTTCTATAAGTCCCTGATCTACTTTTTCGTCAAATTCTGACGACAGGAAATCGACACCATGGAATAACTCCTGGAACAAGAATTTCTTTTTGTTAGCCAGGGCAAAATGATATTCGATCATAGCGCCATCAGATTGTTTGTAATCCTTCAGTAAAAAGATACCGTCACAAAACGAAAGCTCATTTAAATCAAGTTTAAGAATTTCCTGGTACCAAGAAGTCTTCTTGCCTTGACGTTCTGCCTCGAGCACCTTTACGTCAGCGATCTTACCCAACCCGCTCGTAGTTGGATTGAATACCTCGTAACCATGTTCTCTTAGCACAGTTTCAGCTTTTTTAAATTTAGCGATAGTTCCAGGACTCAACTTTTCCTCGCCGATCTTTCCTGCAATATAGAATTTCATATTATACCCTTTCTTTCTTTTATTTCTTTCATGAATCTCTCGATCTTCTCTTCCCTTATTTTTTCCGTTTGAAATTCACCGAAGATGACTTCCAATTGACGACTAGCGATCATCACATCCGCTATTTCTTCCCTAACAGCTGCAATATCGCACTTATCTCTGCGCCAGTGACTGATTGCAACAGTTAATTCGGCCATCTCTTCGATAGCGCGGTTTATCAGCTCCTCTTCACCAATAACCTTGATAGCTTCTTCTAAAATACTCATGATAATAATTTTGTTTTTATATTCTGTTTCATTTACATACCAACCTCCATCACCTCCACGATAACCAAATTCGCCAGTGACGTTATTCACTGTATAGCCTTCGAGGAAAGAGCCACAATACTGACAGGTTCTTTTCAGCATAGCATTATCCATTCCACATACTTTACATCGCATATCCTAATACCAAATAGAAGTTAATCCGGCATACACAGAATATAGATGGGTATAAAAACATTCTGAATAGGCTTGAGCCGTAGCATCGCCGGTAGCGCCTATCTTCATGTACCCAGAGAGGTCTGAGAGAGGATCCTGACCGGGGATAACCTTATTCGTATTCATTAAAGGGTCATTCATAATTAACTAATCTCAGTTTCAACATCCGTACTCACTGTTATTTCCGTCTCCAGTAGCGGTTCCTTGCCACCTGTTATACTCATTATTGGCGCCTTCCCATAAACCAAGCCTATCGATTTGTTATTGAGGCGAAGTCTTATCTTTAAACCTATCTCCAGATTGTCCCCTGGATTTAGTTTCAATAATCGCTGTATCACTTTATCTACTTGCATCTCTTATCTTAATATAAACTTTCATATTTCTCAACTCTTAGAATCGTCAATCCAATTATTCGGCAAAATTATGAGGTTAATATTACCTTCGTGCACATCCACCCAAATGTTATTGTCACCTGTTAATGCGGAAATGTCTTCCAGTACTTTCAATTCAACCTGGTGGTTCAGCTGGACGAGAATGCATAAGGCACTCTCTGTGGTGCAGACCTCTTCAGCTCTCGTGCCTGAATGATGCTGGATGAAGATATCGTTAATCTCATCCTGCATCTGGGAAAAACTCTTGGTAAATGCCATAATTCTATATTTGAGTTTTAAGTTACATATCAATTGCCAAAATTCAAAGTTACAACATTAAGAACCAGAAGATGCTGTAATGTTTCAGTACGCATGGCTAAGCAACGATTCCCGGCCCTAAAGATAGTGCTTTTTGATACCAACTCCCCTTCTTCGATAACAACAAGTTTGCCGCTATCACTAATAGTTCTACATTCGATTGGAGTACCGGGTTTCAACCGCCCTTCCCAGTAATCTTTTTCAGAACGACTATAGAGAAATCTCAATTTGTCGCCATAATACTGATAATACACTATCATTGCATCTATGGCTTTTTCTATTACCATTACCTTATCTTCAACACTTCCTATGGATACTATATCACCCAAAGAAACTTCAGATAACTCTATATCATCAACATATTGCTCGAAATATTTCTTTATTTCTTCCATACTTTATATTTAGATTTAGTTATTGCAAAACCAATTTCAAAGCAAAGCGGGCATTATTTACCCCCCCCATACGGATCACCTCTTCATAGACACGCTCAAGGTTGCGAGGGTTCACATCTTTGATGCGGTTCATCTCTGGGATCGTCAGCTTATGCCCTGCCAAGGTTGCGATCTTGAACACCATCGCAGTTCTGCTCAGGCCATTGCCTGCAAATTTCTTACTCATATCCTACTGTTTTTCTTCAAATTCACATTCCCCCTCGAGCATGCAGCAGCTGCCTTCTTCGTCGTAATGAGAGCAAAGATCGCAATACTGCGTCTCCTCCAGCGTATTAATACAATGAATCACATCAGGACTATCAGCGATATCAGGATCTGCGCAATGACTACAAAGTTCATGCGTTTCATCCACCCACCAACACATGCCATAATCAGGATGGAAACACGGGTCGCTTTCAGTGCATCCGCACACTCTACACACACCGTACATAAACTATATGTTTAAACAGGTTTCTAAATTCATCTTGCGGATTGAGCTAGTTCTGAGGACAAATATGTAATTGTCGTTATAAGTGCTGTCAGGCTTGGCGAAAATCCCTGGCACCGTCTCCTGCCATCTGTCCTTATACTCTCTCTTTTCGAATTTGAAAGGTCTGCTTCTGGGATATTTCTCCTCCAGTTCTTCCTTCTTTGTCTTGATGTCATAATAGATATCGGGGATACAGTCTTTATGCACCACCGTATGGTCGTACTTTTCCTCTACATAGCGCCCCAATTCAAGGCCCATTTTGTTGACAGACTGATACGTCTGCACTTCAATAAAATAATATCTATCCATGTTCATTTTGTTTATTAGTTATCTTTGGAAAAACCTGCGGGCCTCACGGATGGCAGGCTGCAATCAATTAAATCTTTGACAAACATTTGGCATACCACTGTATGTAATAACGATATATAATAATTAGATCGAATAAAATGAGAATAGTTTTATCAACCACCTGGGATGAGGGAGGTGGAGCCGCTTACATGCACTCCTGATCTGCTCCTTGCAAGTCTTCTCAGCTTTTCCCAAATGCGCGGCAATCTCCTTTGGTAGATATCCTCTAGCATAGAGTTTGACAACACGCTGCTCTTCTGTTGGAAGTCCCAGGTTTGCTTTAGGCTTGCAGATCACTCCTTCGTCCTTACATATCCCCCTTAATGGGCACTTAACTTCTTCGAAATGAAACATATCATCCTCGATATCGCTGTATAAGAAATCGGCATCACCAAAATTACACCTGATAAAGCGGTCTACTATCCTGTATTCAAAATAGTATTTGTTGGCCACAGAACCTGATGCCCATTCCCTTAGCCTCTTGACGGCCTCAGGGAAATACCGCTGCATATTATCAAGCATAAACGTTATTTCCTCGCGATCGGAAGGAGTCAATGCCTTGCCAACACCATTTCGTCTAAGACAGGTCTGGCCATTAATGATGTAGAATTCTACTGCTTCCATACGCCATCATTTATAATGGGTGTAACAACCATTAATTCTAGATCCGAAAATTCCGTTCTTCCAGTCAAACGATTCCAGACGGAATTGTAGGACCAACCGAACTTATTCATCAGAAAACCGATGAGTTTAGTTCTTTCTTTCCTGCTTAGATTCTTGTAATAGGTCTGCAGCCCTAAATTAGAATTTTCTACCTTTTTCGTTTGCATAAATCGTAATTATTTCGTAATTTTGCGGCAAAGATACGAAATATTAATTTAATTTTCAAACGTTTTTGGTAGAATTTTAATCGAATGTGGTATATTTAGATAGATTCTAAATTATTTATGGTCTATTCTAAACCAATTTAGTATAACTTCAAATATTCATAATATGCAAGTAACAAAAGAGTGGGTAGAAGAATTAGCCAGAAAATATGGAAGAAGACCGAAAGAGGTACGCGATGTTTTGTGGCCCAAAACGCCATCGAAAAGTCTGTCATATCTAAACAAAGTACAAAGCCTGGGTATAGAAATGACTATAAAGATCGCAGACGTTTTAGGTTGTTCTTTGGACGAAGTTGTGCGAAGGCCTTACAACACAACTATGTTTGTCAATGAGGGTTTTGGCCGTGAAGAAGACGTATTAACGAATGGTGAGCCCCTTCACAGGATAATAGCAAGCCAGAAACAAATCATAGACCGTCAGGACAACGAAATTAAAAGGATCGAGAAGCTAACCCATGACCAATTAGACATGAAGGATAAGCAAATATTAGAGTTAGGAAGTCGCATTGATAAACTGATAGAGGTAGTGCAAAACCATGAGAATCAATGAATTATTTTTTTTGTCCCTACCAGAAAACTCGGACAGTTTTCGGACAGTAACCCGTCAAAAAACATCTAATATAGCACCGGAAACAGGCGATTTCAGGGCTTTTCAAGCGTCTCTTCAAATCGCCTCATCCCGACTTTTGAAAACCTTACAGCAGGATAAGTGGCTAAACGTCAGCCACTTATTTCCTTTTAGGAGACAGTCACAACCAGGTCCGTCGGACAGAACTCGGACAGGAATTCTGCGCAAAGGTAATGGAAAAATGTTGAATGGTGCTCGTTTCAAACAAAGAAATGAGTAAAAAAAACAATTTTTCACGTTTCAGCCCCTCTAATAATGAAATAAAGGGTTATACCGATCCACAGCTGGTGATTGGTAAGGAGACTTACGTTTTCTTCTACGCCTTTGACCCTGTGTCGGGATTGAGAAAGCGAAAGAAGTACATGCTCGGTCGCTGTAAGACGAAACGGGAAGTCCTCCGGAGAAGTAGGGAAATGATCAAAAACATCACCCGTAAACTCGAGTCCGGATGGAACCCATGGATAGAAGCCTCCGACGCGCTCACCTACACCTCCTTCAGTAGCGTAGCAGATCTCTATCACGACTACCTCTATAAGCGGTTGAATGACCGTTCACTGCGCGAGGACACAGTTGTCAGCTATATCAGTTACCTCAAGATCTTCAGGGATTGGATTGACTCAAAGGGAGAGGTAATATACATGTTCCAGTTGGATCACCTAGTAGTATCCCAGTTCCTGGACTATGTTTATATTGAGCGCAATAACAGTTTCATCACCCGTAATAATTATCTCGGTTGGCTCAGGAGCTTCTGCACCTATCTCCTGGAACGTGGTTATATTAATCTGGATCCTTGTGCCCGTTTCTCAAATATTAAGATCAAAGGTTACGCCAAGGAGCGCACAGTTATCCCCGATCATGTTATGATAAAGATCAGGGAGTACCTGCAGCACCATAACCGACATTTCCTTTTAGCCTGTTATCTGACTCATTACATGTGTATTCGGCCAAAGGAACTCTCGCGTATGCGCGTGGGCGATATTAATATAGGTGCCTGCACTATCACATTGATGGGCGACCAGACAAAGAACCATGACAGTGTGACGATCACCATGCCTCAGAAGGTGGCCAGGTTAATGATCGACCTTGATATATTCAGCGTCCATGGGCGCTGTTACCTCTTCAGTGACGGATTCAGACCAGGCGAGAAACAACACTCGGAGAAGCATTTCCGGGACTACTGGACGAAGCACCTCAGGAAAGATCTTGGCTTTTCGACGAAGTACGTCTATTATTCCCTGAAGGATACAGGCATCACCAACATGCTCAGGAATGGCGTAGACCCGATATCCGTCAGAGACCAGGCACGGCACTCATCGCTGGCCATCACCAACACTTATACACCGCTGGAATTGAAGGCGGCCAACCCGCTGATGCTTAAATATGACGGGGTATTATGAAATAAGCAGGACAAAACCTGCTTAATTCACAAAACCTCGTAGAAGTATCCTGTTTTCAGGGGGTCTATGCCATTCCCATTCACAGCCATGTCAATACGAGAGACGATGAACCGTTTACCGCAGAACTGATAGATCTTCTTAGGATCAGGCTTGCCGTAATAAACGAACTTCACGCAGATCTCATTGTTTCCATTGACATTCCTTTTTATTTTCATGCCAGGATTATGGAACTGACCGATAGAAGTCATATTAGAGGATGGAACCAGGGACATAGAATAGTGCGGACTGTTTTTATATAAGTTATCGATACGAAAATCCGTCATGGGAACAGGCATAACGATCACAGAAGGCTCATCTGGCATATCCAGTTCAAAATCCAACCTTTCGACAAACTCCAGGCTGCCATAGTACCTGTAAGTAAGACCATCAACGAAAAACACCTCAATAGTGCTGTTGTCGCTTTCAGACTCAGGACCCGACTCACCATTCTCCAAAACCTCTTGCACGGTTATATATTCCACATCCTTCTCGGCGCTGGAGCCAAAGTATTCGACCTCCGTCTGATTCTGGCAATTCACATTGACGATCATACCCTCGAAACTATGAACCATATTAGGGAAATTTCCAACCTCAAGTTTAAGATTCCAGTACATAGAGTTGAAGAAGGGCATCCTAATACAGCGTACGATCCTGCATTCGGACTTAGCCATAGCAGCAGGCACAATATTCAGGCTGACGGAAGCAGCACCCTCCTTCCTTATCAGCGGAGAGAACCAACCGCAATTCTTCAGCGAATACGATGTATAATGAATGTTCTCATACTCAGTCATGACGCCATAGAACCAGCCCGTAGGGCAGTGGAAGAGGGAGGTCAGCTTTTCTTTTACAGTCAGATTACCGAAAGCTCTGGACATGAGATCTGCAGATTCATACTCCCTCACCTCGAACATATTTCTCAGTTCCTCAGACACGACATCTATCGTACGCTCGCAGTCCGAAAGCTCATACTGGATATTAGAAGCCTCCAAGTACTCGAGTCCCTCTTCGTCATAAGTTGAAGAAAACTCATCAACAGGCTCAATCTCTACCGTATTTCCGTCGTTAATACTATCAAAAGACTTGACAGTTACGGTTTTGTTGGATTCGTCAAACATATACACTGCATTGAAGAGTTTGCGGAACTCATCCAAGAATTTGTAGCAGCTCCAGTGAGGCAGGGCCTTCGCCATCGACAGCGACACGCGGGCGCTAGCCACATAGAGTTTGTTCCATGGTGCGACATCAAAATCATTCCGGACGATCGAATAACCCAGTTTATCCATCACCTTTCTGAACACCATCATCAGGTTAGGCTGAACGGCAGCCATGACAATAGACGTAGCCAGAAGAGAGCCGGATCTGCCAGGATCATAAATAAAAGCCGGAGCGTTGGCCCAGATATTCTCACCTTCATCATGAATCGGCATAAACACATACTTTCCCGCCTCACCTATAAACCCTTGATTGTTGATATCGCTGACGGTACTCAGGGAAGTAACATCCTGAATTGTTTTGGAAGAAGCGAATCTTTGGTATTTCTCCGCAACTTGGCCATAATCCAGCTGATCGATGAAGATATGATCAAACGAAGACTTATAGCGCAAATACGATTTACCAGCCAGGATCTGGATTTTCACCTCTTTATTGGTAACAGAAGTTACGGTACCCTTACCTCTCACTACCTCGAGGTTGTCAGCCACCAGCCTACAGTCCTCATAGTCTTCGAACTCGAAAGTAGTGTCCATGCGGTTCATTGCGCCGAAGACTTCCCTGTTCTCAGGGATATCAAGCGGAAAAACAACCTCCATTGTCTTCTCCTCGCCATCCTTTATAAAAGGGTTCTGGAGAGTGATCTTAATGTCGGAATCAGCGACAGGGTAAGCGATCTTACCATTGATATATGCGCAGATCATCTTTCATTCAGTTTAGTGAAGTATTTATACTCTTTATCGAATCTATCCAAAGGGAACACCACCTGGATACCCTTCTCCCGGATGATTGTGAGAAGTTCCTCGTTTACTTCAGAACTACGGTCCAAAGAACCGCGCAGTTCCTCATTATCACTATTCACATTCACGACAGGCGTCACGACAGCGGTACCACCCTGACCAAGCTGGCGCGAGATATCGCTGGCAGTCAGAGAACCGACCGTGTTATTACGCTGAGCCTTATCGATGAAATCCAACATAGGACGCACATTCGGATTGTTCACCGCCTGGTGGTTGGCCACAAACTCACCTTCATGCACCACACCAGCCTCCTTACGATATCTCTTGCCACCAGTGAAACCACCAGAATAATAACCCTCCTCCTGAGCCTGTGCCTGCTTTTTGATAGCCGCTACCTGAACCATACCTGCAGCGACAGCGGCAGCTGCAGCGACAACAGCCAGGGCAGGACCGACGATAGGGATTCCATAAACAGCACCAGCAGCATTCAGGGCATTCATGGCAGTTTGAGCGATAGCCTGAGCAATCTGGATCTTCACCTGCTTCCTGTTATATTTCGTCTTGATGGCCGCTTCCTCTTTCTGTTGTTTCTCCTGCAGCTTCTTAACCTTCTTCTGGTTATTGCCTGCAGCAGCAATTTGCTTTTCGTACTTCTTCTTAACAACAGCCGTCTCATAATCAGCCTGAGCCGAATAGAGGGAGTTGGCAGCAGACATAACCTGGCTGGCAGAATTGTAAGCCGCTTGGAACTGGCTGGACAACTGTTGGCAGAACTCAGACGTTGCCTGCTGCTTGGCAGCGAGGTAAGCCGCATGGTTCTCTTTATCATTGGCATACATTTCCTTCAGCTGCTGCATGGTAGCCTGGTACTGTTGGATGGTACCAACAATAGGCATACTGAAACTCTTACCCTCTTTCTGGGCGTTCTCGTTCACCTTGTCCCGGGCGTTAGTCAGCATTTGGGATCCAGTCTGTGCGTTCTGCTCGTCCGGAGATACGGCAGAAGCGTACTGAGCCTGAATAGCAATTTTCGCTTTCTGATATTCCTCTTCCTTGATCAGTCCAAGCCGATGAAGCTCTTCAAGGCCATTCAGGGCGATATTCTTCAGGCGCTCATTACCCATATTCAGGTAATTCTCCTTCAGTTCCTCTACCATCTCCTCATATCGCTGTTGGCGATCCAGTTGATGTTGGAACTCGCGTTCCTGGATCTCCTGCTCGATCTCAACACGTTCCTCAGAACCCTTTCTATAAAGGGCAGCCTTTTCCTGAAGATAGTCGATATCCTCCTGGAACATAGCCTCCATGAACTCGCCTTCATCATCCCACTGCATCGACTGGAGAATAGCCTGTCTGCTTTGGTGGGCGATATCCACCTCCTTCTGACTCAACCGTTCCTGGCGCTCGACTGCCTTCAGGTTATACTGTTCCTTATCATTGAGGATCTTCTTATACTGGTCAGAATCCTCGCTCCAGATCTTCATACGGTTGTCATAGCCTTCCAGAGTAATGCGATCCATTTCAGCCACATAAGTACGGTAATCCCTATTACCCTGAGCGTACAGGGCAAGGTTTTCGCCAAGGAGTCTCTCCGTCTCAGCAGCGGCAGCCTTATCACGATCCTTCAGATCCTTCAGCTGCTGGGCAGCCAACTTCTTAGCGGCAGCATCAGCGGCCTTACGAGCCTTCTCTTCCGTCTTAGGATCCGTTACTGGAGTAGGATTAGGCGACTCCGTTTCTCCGGTAGAAGGTTTGTTTTCGGCAGCCTTAGTAGCCAAACGGGTCATCTCCTTATCATTCTTCTTAATCTGGTTCTGTTTGTCGATAACAGCCTGTGCACGACTATCATATTCCTCGATGAATCTTCGTCTGTTCAGGGAAACACCACCATATACACCCTGATCCTTTTTCTTAGCCTGGTCATACTTATCCCAGTTCGCATTAACCCACTTTGTTTCAGAATCAACCTCTTCCTGCAGATCCGCATTCTTTTTAGCAAGCTCCGCCACTTTGTCTTCATAAGCTCTAGCCTTTGCAGAGGCGATGATCTCAGTAGACAGTTTTTTATATGCTGCAGCAGCCTTGCCGGTCAGGATCTCCTCATCCGTCAGATCCTTGAAATACGCAGGATACAATCTTCTAAGGTCACCAATCAGATTCTTCCTGGTCTCCAGCTTGACATTGACATCCGTAATGGCCTTATACAACACATCCAGCTTCTTCGTTTCTTCGCCGGCACTCTTAGCGGCATTCTTCTCAGCGTCCGCAATATGATCGATCACCTTAACCGACTCCTCACCCTTCCGGTTGAAGTCAATCAGGAAACCGACCACGCCGGCAATGGCGGTGGCCACCGCAACCCAGGGATTCGCCTTGAGCACTGTGATCATTGCCTTAAGAGACTTGATGATCTTATCGTTCCAGAGAACCATGAGTTTAGAAACGACGATATCCTTATTCTTAGCAGCCACCAAAGCTGTGATGGTGACAGTGAGCGTAACCAACGTAGCCGCATACTTCTGAGCAAAGTCAATCAGGGTACTGAGAAGCCTTACAATCAGGCTACCCGTAGTAATGCCGTAGCGTGCGATAGGCATCAGTTTCTCACCCAGCTCAATAGTCAGGTCATGGAAGTGCTTCTGGGCTTTCTCCAACTGGGCCTGGACAGTCTCATTCTGCACGTTGAACTCATTGATGATCGAGGTACCCTCTTCAAAAGCATTATTGGCGATCTTTTGTCTCTCCACGACATCATCCACCTTTTGTCCAAGGGTGGCCAGCACACCGATAGCACGCTGACCGTCGAGGTTCATGGCGTCGAACACCTTACCCAGATCCTGCATGTCACGACCCTTCAGGCTCTTCGCAACCGCCAGGATTGCGCCATTGATATCCTCTGTCACGAGTTTCTTATATTCCTCGACCTTCATACCAGTGATGCGGGCAAACGTATCGAGGTCGGTAGTCATCTTCACCAGCAGCTGACCGAAGGCAGTAGCAGCCATTTCGTCACGCAGCATATTTTCATCCATGACAGCACCGAAGCCCATAATCTGAGTCTGTGTAAGACCCACCTGTTTACCGAAGCCGGCAACGCGAGCCGTGAAGTCCACCAGATAACCAGCCGAAGCAGAAGAATTCTGGGAAAGCTCATTGACGGCAGAAGAGGTGGCGAGCATCGCACCGCGAAGGCCCATGGTTTTGTCAGTACCGAAAGACATGGCCAGCTTACCCACGTTCTTGACGGCATTCTCTCCAAGGTCGTCACCCAGAGCTACATTGATCTTATCAGCGGCATCGACAAATTCCATGATAGCCTCCTTGCCCTGAATACCCAGACGACCAGCATCACCAGCCAATTGATTCAAACGCTCCCTGGAAGTACGGGTATCGAGCTGTTTGAATTCCTCATTCATTAGATGCACCTCTTCCGAAGTCTGCCCCGTATATTTACGCACATTCTCCATCTCCTGATCCATGGCGGCAAACGCCTCCACGCATCGACGAATGGTGAAAGTGAGACCAGTGACAGCACCGATGGCCGCAATAGCAGCACCTTGTATCTTGTTAAAGAAGTCGGCAGTGCGGTTCAAAAGAGACTGTTGGGCAGCCCCCTCAAAGCGTACACGTTCCAACTCCGTCCGGAACGCCTTCGCCTTTGCCTGCAGCTGATCAAAAGCCTTAGAACCTCGAGGCGTCTCACGCAGTTGCTCATTCACAATCTTGATAGAATACTCCAGGTCTCGTACATTGGCGGTAGAGAGATTAGCCAGCGTATTATCCACCAGCTTTGTTTCTCTTTTAACCTTCTCCATGTCCTTGGTAGCACCCTTGATCTCCTGGTCGTATTTATCAATCTGATGGACTACCTGCTGTTGCTCAGCATTGATCTCCTTCAGGCGGGCCTTCACCTCGTTCAGCTGCTTGACGGCGTTATCATAAGAAGGAGATTCAGGGCTAGACTTTGCCACCTCTTCTTCCAGATATCTTTGCGCCTGGGTCAGTTGGTTTACCGATGCCCCCTTCAAATTAGCCATCACAGTAGAAAGATTCTCGATATTGTCATGCAGACGTTTGGACTCTGCAGCCGACTCGCGGAAACCATTCTTCAGTTCCTTGATGCGCTCCTCCAGCGCGAGGACATTCTGCTGATTCTCCTTCCATTCCGCACTGTCAGGCAACATCTTACTAGACTGTCTCTTCAGTTCGCGGACGGCTTTCTGCAGCTCCTCCAGGGACATGTCATTGATATTATCGAGGATACCCTTAATACCCTCAATCTGACCCTTCCACCTGTTGAGTTCGCGGGTAGCCTTCTTCAGGTCGGCTTCATTAAAAAACCCGCCAGTCTTAGCGGCGTCCTCCTTAGCCTTCTTCAGATTCTTAACCTTATTCTCCAGCTCCTGCAGACGATCCATCGCCTGTTGGGAGTTGAGTTCAACCGTGGTAATATACCTTTCGTTCTTTGCCATAAAAACAAGCTATCAATTAATTTTCTACAAAGATATAAGTCGCATGAAAATCATAAAAATACCAGCCGTATTAACTTCGTATTAAGTATCTATTAAGTAAAAAAGAACCCCCGATTCTCACGAACCAGGGGAAGGTTTACAAATACTCAAATTTTCAAACGTGATAAAAAACATTTAGCTCATTGTCTTATCATGATGTGCTGGTTATATTTGACATCGACATGTGGATTGAAATTCACGATTTTCACCTCGTACCCTTTCGTGCCCCAACGCCAGAAGAGAAACCTATGTTTATAGAGCCTGGCCACCTCAGTTACAAAAGAGTCACGCACAGCATACTTCAGCAGCTGCTGGCGGGTAAAGTATTCGAAATCAACCCAGCGATCGTGGTAGGCATGCACACTGTCATTGACAGCCTTCATGATCACAGAGTCGCGGGCCTCTCTCAGCATCTTATTCTCACTCACCAACTGATTAACCTTCAAACCCAGATCCTTGATGAGTTCCTTATCCGCTAACTGTTGCTTGTAGTCAGTCTTATCCACCTCGACAGCCCTTTGCGACACTACAGGGATGGAGTCGCGGATGGTGTCACGCTGCAGGGGGACCTTGCTGTGCGCCAACTGCACACGCAGGTCATTCAACTCAATTTCCATATCCTGGTTCTTAACCCAATACCTGACACCACCGATCAGGAACAGGATAGACAACAGGATGACAGCCAATAAGAAAAGACGATCTTTAGTTTTCATAAGCCATATTCTTTTTTAAACCGACGATAATACAATAATCTCTCTGCAATGCCATTCTGCCCGCCATTCACCTTTTGGGTGATCCGGCGTACAATGTCCTCTCCCACTTTACCACCATCATCAAGATCAGCCAGAGTGTTAAGACCCTTAGTTTGCCAGAACCACATCGAAGCCATTTGGTTGTGAGGAAACAGAGCGACCTTCTCCGGATGTTGCAATACATCTTCTAGACAAAAATCTGATTCAGAGAAAGCCTTATAATTGGCCCTGCCTGTTAGTTGGATATACCCTCTACCCTTGTATTTCTGGCCGTCACCGTCTTTTTCAGGAGTGTTACCCAGGGCAATAGCTTTGGCTCCAGTATCATAAGCGGCACCACTGGCAATTTCCGTCGTATAGCGGAGACAAGCCGACTCATGCATCACCTGTGCCAGATAATGAACAAGGCGTTTCGTGTTATTGATCTCGTAGACCATAGCCCACTGGTTGAAAGATGCCACGAATTCATCAAGAGACTTGGCAGATGGCCTTGCAATGCCAACCAGGGCACGTAACAACTGATGTTTGTTGATCTGCATAACTTAATCCTCCTTTATGATTTTAATAATTCTCCCTTTCTTGATTCAGGCCAGAAGATCTTGCCCAAAAAATGAAATACCTTGAAGTCTAATGTACAAGTAGCCATTTCCTGGTTCAACGGCTCTTCATGCTCGAAGAATTTAATGATTCGCTCTGGATGATATTTTCCCCAGAAATTCTGATAGCCTTCCTTTGCCATTTCCAAATTGTCGTATGTATCGCCAGGGTGATACCACCATGAACCGTTTACATGCTTCTCAAGAATAGACACCATACCTATTCCTCCTCTTTCTTTTGGTTGATATATTCGCCCTTCTCGTTGAAGTCCTTCAGACGCTTCAGGAAAGACTTAGGCAGTACCGGCATGATGGCACAGCCGTTCTCGATGATAGAGAAGCCCTCACGAATCAGCATGGCAGAGCAGAGATACTCGCCGATCCATTGTGTGGTACCAACGACATGCCCGTTGACGGTGTAGTGGATCAGGATGTTCGAAAGTATCAGCAGACAGATATACACAAAGATTTTCTTGGAGAATTTCGACCAGAAATCCTCACTGGAGAGGTCGTGCAGTATGAAGTGTTTAACCAGGCTGACTGTTGTATCGACGACCACAGCCACGCATATCCATTTTGCAAACTCCCAGTCACGGTAGATGTATTGCAGGAAATTCACCGCAATGGTGCAGGGAAAGGCCCCGATGAGTGCAACTAAAGTTTTCAATGCCATATACATATATTTTTCTGCAAAGCTACGCAGAAAGCCGAGAAAATAAAAATACACCCGTGCTTCACAGCAGGGGTGTAACTTTCAAAATAACTAAATTATGCAATACGAAAGCACGCGATCAGAATTCAAGTTTTGTTGGATAGCCGGCTGTGATATCGTAAGCCAGTAGATCCTCGACACTATCCAGTTCAGAGATAGACTGACGATGGAGATTGGTTTGGTCGAAGCAGTCTCTGGCGTAGCTTTCGATCTGATGAAGCATAGCCTTGGCGTCAGAGACAGGCAGGGTATATACGGTGTTGTCGAAGACGATCTTCGTATTTTCCTTGCCGTCAGCTTCATCAGTAGCGAAGCGTTTGGACAGTTTAGAGCGATCAGCGTCACCAAACCACATCTTCACACCATTGAAGGTGAACTCATTGATCTCTGCAGAGGCGTCGCGTTCGGCAAGCTCCTGGAGACGGATCTTCTTAACCAGCTCCGGTGTCACCTCGCCATAGATCACCTCCTCCTTCCATTCTCCAAGGCCAGTAGCAACCTCCTTGCCCTTAGAATTGATTTCCAACACGTCCTTATAGGACACTCTGATAACAGTCACCTGCTCACCGATAACCTCTTGAGGCAGGAACTTTTCTTTCAAGTCTGTAACTTTAATCATAACTTTTCAAATTAGAGATTCTACAATTTATTTTTGATTTCTCAGAAAATTCATTTCTCAGTACAAGTTTCTCGAAGTGGCCACCCACATACACATATTTCCACCATTCTTCATTCATCGCCTCGATGATCCTACGACGGATCGCATAAGAGGCGTGATGAATCATGTAGCCGAGATAAGAGTTGGCGCGGCTCACAAACTCGGCAGCACGATCTTCCTTATCATCGATCATCGCCATCTCGAACATCATGTCCTCGAAGTTCCTGACACAACGGTTAGAGACGTATGTTCGCTCTTTCTTAATGACCGCACCAATAAACTTCAAACCCTTGGAATAATGTTGGATATAAATTTTGTTCGGGTGCAATTTCAGATGGAAGGCGGCTGCAATCATCCTGAATAAAGGAATAGACTTCAGGATATTCTCCTTTAATTCGTCCACGACCGTAAAATCATCGACATATCTTCCGTAGAACTCAAACAGAGCCTTTAATGCCACATCAAAAGCCGTCAAGAAGAAATTGGCAAAGATCTGGCTAGTGAGATTGCCGATGGGCAGGCCGTAATCATCGCCTGCAAAGAAAAGCGACTTGACACGAGCCAGTCTCTTCCAGGCATGCAGCGGCGAATGGAAGATGCAGTTCTTTTGAGGGCGGTTGAACACTACAATCTCAGTCAAATATAGAAGGATACCTCTATCATCCCCCCTATAATTGTCCAGAATAAACATTTTCAGCATCTGCCAAAGCGTAGGCAAATGGATCGACATAAAGAAACCTCTAAAGTCAAACTTTCCCACATAGCAGTCCTGGGTATAGTTACACGAACATTCCCGGATCATCTCATGCACCTGTTGTATGCCAAACAGAGAACCACGGCCTTTACGACAGTTGTACGTGTCATCGATAAACAGTTGTTCAAACAGCGGTTCCAGTCGGATAGCAATATAGAAATGAATAATCCTGTCGCGGAAAGCAGCGGCAAAAATCTCCCTCAGCAAAGGACGGCGAACCAAGAATGCAATGCTAGGAAGAGGCTTATAGTTGCGGGAATCAACCAATTCAGCCAATTCATAGATGCGGACTGCCCAGCCCAGCTCAAATTCCTGCGCACTACGTTTGTTCCGCTTGTTACTGCGGCATTGCAGGTAGGCAACGGTCAAGTCATCTACCAGTCTCATCACATCCGGGTTTGCGTAAATCTCGCTATCGCACATATTATATATTTTTATTATGGTGCCTCTCTTTAAAGGTCTTTAGGAGAAATTCACAGAAGGGGCGCACGGCATAATTGTTGTTCGGGTTGTTGTTGTTAGCACTGGCGTTACTCCAGTTGAAGTACCAGAAGTAGAAATTACTGCCGTTCGCGCAACAGTCGGCCACTGACTTATTCTTAACTAATCCCAGAACGGGGTGATAGTAGGCCGCCTTTTCTCTTATGACTGCTCACTCCGTGAAGCCGTAACCGCACGGACACTGGCAGAAGCACGTCTATGTGTTAGGCACAGTCCCTTGCGAGGGGGAATAATTCGGAAGTTTCTTCAGCTCAGCATTCTTCCATCCTGTCGCCTGTCTGCCGATGTTCGCTACAAGAACGAGCATCTTGGCATTCAGGCTACTACCAAGACCCTGAAACAGATCGTGCTCCACACAGAACTCAACATAACTTTCCAAGGTTCCCTGCTCAGAGAGGAGCTGAGTGATATACTCAACCCTCTTCGCAGGAGTATTGGCACGGTTAGCGTAGTTGATTCTGTTGATGATGCGCTCAGCGGTATCCTGCATCTTAGCCAGCAGGCCATGAACGAGATACCTGGGCGCATCCCTTCTCATTTGAATGATCAGCCACAGAATTTCTTTAGCTGGAGCCGTAATTTTCAAGTCTCTTGTCAGCATCAGGATAAAAGGGTTAAAAATTAAATATTAAAGGGTTAAAAAGCACAGAAGGGGCGCACGGCACAATTGTTGCCCGGGTAGTTGGAGAAAGCACTGGCGTAACTCCAGTTGAAGTACCAGAAGTAGAAATCACTGCCGCTCGCGCCGTAATACGTGGAAGTCCAGTTCTGCTCGTTTGCGATAGGCGTACCACCACAAGCAGCCAAACATTTATCGACATCACTCTTATTGTTTGAAGCAAGTTTCCACTGGCCAGCAGCACCGAGATATCCACTAGAACCGTTTGGGAATTTGTAACTAGAAGCCGCACCAGCAGCATAAGTGAAATCGGATCCGTATTGAGCCGTCATTTTTGCAGTATCAGCAGCACCTGAATATCTGGCAACGGCTTGAGTGGCATCCGAAATTGCAGTAGCACCGGAACAAGCAACGTTATTCACACTATTAATCTGTTTTTTGCCAACATCATTCTTAGCAATGACGAACTTCTGGCTAGAAGAGAGCACGGCAACACCCATAGCATCTTCATTCATGACCAAGCCGGCAGCCAGGGCCGTAACCCACTGGTCAGCCGTATAGAGACGTTTCGCCTTATCGCAGACAAATACACCAGTTTTAACCTCGCCATAGATCATCGACACATCGCGGGAGTTCATACCCGCTACAAAATTCTTCGTCGCAGGGGCTGAATAGCCGGACTTCGCATTCGCACTCACGGAGTAACTCGTACCGAAAGGGACTTTGGATGTGACGACGCCAGAAGCACCGACAGTCAGCACGCTACCGTTGATCGTGATTTGCTGGTTCTCTGCAGACACATTAGTTTTGTCAGTACCGACAGTCACCTTCACCAGCTCCGTCTTATAGACCATATTCAAAGTTCTCACGCCACCGCCGAGGGCTGTGAAAGCCTTACTGTCAGGCGTAGCGTAGTTGGTGACGTTGCCGACAGCAATCGAATAGTTCGTGTCCTCGTCGATATCCAGGGAGATATCCAAACCGGACCATGTAGTAGACAGCAGAGGTTCGTTGGCATCCGTATCCGTGATGACTACAGTAGCACCAATCAGGTCAGTATCATCATCCTGATTCGTGCACAGATGCAGCGTCAGACGCTCAGCGGTCGCAGGCACGGCACCGGCATTCTCACCCTTCAGGTTCGGAGTGGTGATCACAGTGTCTCCAATGCGGATCTGCAGTACGTACTGAGAAGAGTTGTTAGTCACTTCAGATACCGCAACCTTCAGGTTAGGCGTATCATAATTGCCACTAGGGGTAACAAAACGGAGTTTATAGGACGAAGCCGTATTCTCCAGTACAGAAACATTGCAATCCACAAACTGAGGATTCAGATCGCTATAAGCGTGCTCGCCGTCCGAGATGGCAATGTTAAACTTGCCATTCGACAACTCTTCGAGCAGAAACACGTGGGCAGGATACACAGTTTCATCCAAAGCCCATTCGGCAGTCGTTTTAACGATCTGCTGATAAACGTACAAACCTTTCTTTCCAGACATAATTAAACTTCATTATTATTGTTAGACTCATTTTCATTCTCATTCTCTTCTGTCTCAGATTCCGGCTCTGAGAGAACGCCTTGGTTGATGATCTGCGTGCTGTCATCAATTTGCGAAGCCCCCTGGAGATAGATATTGAACGGCAGCGAACCGCCACCACCCAGCTCACCCCAGACGGCAGTAGTCACATTTCCTTCCGTAACCAGGTCATACAGTTTATAGAAGACGAAACCGCCAGTATCTTCAGCATCCTGATCCACAACTCTAACCTCGTCACCAATGCTAAAATCAAAAGACACATTGTTGATCGTGTAAGATATAGTAGAAGACGTAGGAGCAGACTGGAGAGTAACAACCCTGGCTGTCAGATCAGACTTCTTCGCACGTTTCTCGATCTCGTTTTTAATCTGAGGAAAGACCTTTAACTTCAGATCAGACATTAACTGATCTATACCTTGTTGATCGTAGATATCCATAATAATTAAAAAAATTAATCAGAAGTACTAAACGTGTAATTTTTCCAGACCGCCTCTGCAGTAGACTGATCGACGCTGGAGACGTTGCTACCGGATATATCATCTTTAGTGGCAAAAGTATTTTTTGCCCATAAATAGATAGGTTTGTAGAGTTTCTGGATGAAGCCCTCTATTCCTGTAGCCGCTAATTCATTTGCCACTTCACTCATAGTTAAAAGAAAAATAAGTAAATAAAAAGGCTGACGGGCAGCCACGAGGGACATTTATAAAGACATTTATAAAGACATTCATAAAGACAACCCGTCAGCCGTTAGAATTAATCACCCTGAGCAGCAGGCGTGTTGGCAGCAGCCATGGCAGCGTTCCAGGCAGCGGTGCACTCTTCCTCAGTGATCTCGTCGAAATCAGCGGCCTGAAGAGCAGAGTCAGCCTTGCCAAGTGAGGTCTGTACGGCACTTGACATATCAGTTGAAGGCATACCTGTCTGAGGCAACTGATAAGCACTATCTGCTTTGTCAAGAGAAGCCTGTACGGCAGAAGCCAACTTGGCCTTGGTCAGAGTGCCGTCAGCGATGTCGGCAGTGATGGTGTGAGTCTGAGGATCGATGCTCAGAGTAACCATCTTGCCGTTCTGATTACCAACAGTCAGGTATTCAATACAAGAACTCATGTCTGCATAGCTGAAGGTAGGCGATTCACCAGCAGCATTAGAGCTGTACTTCATGTACACACCAGCGCCGGTCACACCAACACTAGAGCCGACCTCAGTAGCACCGTCGAAGTACTTACCGGCGTCGTCGCCTGTACCCTCTACGATAGTCACGAGCTCAAACGTACCATTCAGTAAGTCTCTCTCGATGTCGATGTCCATCGTGGTAGCACCGGCACCCGTACCCTTAGTGAAGCGATAAGTTTTCAGCTTACCGGTGTTCGGGTGTTCCAGGACCTCAAAGGTCACGGCGTCACTGTTAGCCTTAGCGGCCAGGGACTCGAGAGCAGCACCGACATTCGTCTTGGCGCCAGAGTTGAAGTACTCGCTAGTGATAGCGATGTCACCAGCCACGAGGGCGTCTTTCAGACCGTCTGCATAAGACTTAGCAGATGCGAGACTTGCAACGATTGTTGCAGCGATGAGATTCAGGGTAAACGTGAGTCTCACCTTGGTTACAATTTTCTTTAAGTTGATCATAACTTTGAAAAAATTAAAACGTTAATAATTAAGAAAACTAAATATTGCGAAAAAGCAATTATCCATTATTCAGGTTCAGGCCGGCGTTCTGCATAGCCTGTTGCCATTCCTCTTCAATCTCCTCCTCCGTCATTACGTTGGAGTCGTCGAGAATGTCCAGTTTATCCTGGATATCCTTCTCGAGATCGTTCTTTTTAACGCCCCCATCCTTGATCTGTTCCGTGCCGACCACGTTCTCAGGAAGGATCTCGATACCGGAGCCATCCGAGGGAAGCTCGAGCTCAGTACGATGGCGGGAGAGGATCTTAATCTTACGCAGGATGTTGCGTCCACCCTCCACAATCTCAACAAGCAGTTCGAAGCCGGAATGACGGTAAGTCTTGAACTGGGAAGTATTATTATTAGCCATAGAATTAAAACCAAACTTTAATTAATTAAAAACAGTTACCGTTCTCACACCCAGTTTCTGGGCTTTCGTATTGATGGCCGTCTTAGCCACCTGCTTGTTAGAGTAGAACTCCTTATCCAAGCCAAGGGAAGGAGCGCCTTTCTGCCAGAACTCGAAGATCCACAGGAATTTCCTGCGCTGCTCGATCTTCCAGCGTTTCGGGGCCACCTTGCTACATCTGATAAAAATCGTTTTCTTCTTACTCATAAATTAATCTGTCGTCGTAAAAACATAATCACTCCAAACAGCCGAAGCAGTCTCTACAGAGACGAATACCAGGCTGGCATAGAACTGATCGATCAAGGATTGCTTCTGCTCCTCAGTCAGATCACCAAACGCAATGATCATCTTGTTCGTGCGAGTCATCGCGCCAAAAGTTCCGTCGCCATTGTCGTGCGTTTCGTCCCATACCCAGATAAAACCATCGTTACGCAACTCCCATGGATTATCATTGAAAGCCTTAGCCCTGACACTCTGTAGGAGAGCAGCGTCACGGGCACTGTTACAGTCGCTGATAGCAGCAGCAGTATCATGCTGGCGGGTCTGTTCCTGAGTCTGACGAACACCCTCCTGGCTCTGGCGAGTCTGCTCCTGAGACTGGCGGGTACTCTCCTGGTTTTGACGGGTATTCTCCTGAGAGACGCGCAGCTGCTCAGCGGCAACCCTCGCCGCTTCATCATCCGACCAGTCAGCCAGGGTGTTATTGACACCGGACTTGAACGAGTTCCATGCAGAGACCTCATTACTATACCAGCCCTCAACCTCATCGCGGAAAGGGTTGTACCATTGTGTTACTGCAGCATAGATCTCAGCGGCATCATCACCTTTCTCTTTGGCGTAGTCTCCTTGGGTTTTACTGTAGTCGCCCTGGTTCTTGGCATAGTCACCCTGCTCCTTGGCGTAGTCAGCCTTCTCCTCGGCATAATCACCTTTGGCTTTGGCATAATCACCCTGGGCGTTAGCATAGTCGGTGGCATCCTCAACCTCTGAGATCGCAGTATCAAACTCAGCAGTCAGCAGAGAGAGGGGAACGCGCACGGTTTTCTGGACGCCACCAAGTATCTGAGTCGCGGGAAACGATACAATACCCTCTCGCGTAACAGCCAACTCGACCTGCTCGATCGCCTTCATATGAGATCGCAGGTACTCCAGGAATCCCGGCAACGCATCCTGATAAAACGCCCGCTTCTCTTCTTCAGTAGTCGCGTACATATACCGTGCCTCCTATAATTACTCCTCTACATCCTTGATATCAAAGATCTCAGCCAGGACCGCAGCAGACTTAGTGAACACGTCACTAAACTCCTCTGCAGAGAGTGTCGCATCCTTCCGGATAGTCAGCAGGGTAGAGCCGTCCGTCTCACGGATCAACTGAGCCAGCTGCTTCTCATCTCTTACCACAGGAGCGCTGACACGCTTGCCTTCAGCGGTCGTCTCTACGCGGATGTTCATCACCAGGTCACCAGAGCCGATCTGCTCGGTGAACTTCTCAATACCAGTTTCACTTACCTTTTTCATAACTTATTTATTTTTAGGGGTTAATAATTCAATCACTGCCTGTTTTGCGGATACAACCATATTGGTACCAGGAGCCTGCAGGATATTCAAGATCACGGGGATATACATCTCAGGGATGGCAGCTTTGCCCTCTCGATAGATGCAGCGGGCAATTTCATCCAGACCGAGATCACCCGTATTCTGATGGATCACATTACCAAGGGTCTTCGACACGTCCGTCTCACGGAACTCATCGAAAGCCACCTCGATCATTACTTTCGTAAAATCATAGACAGTTACTTCTTCTTTGTTCATATACAGTTCGTTTTGTTAACCTTTCCTTACTCTCAAAATCTCATCATCACCGAGAAACACTTGACCTACGCCGACTTCATCCCTGGTCGGCCAGGCTTCAAGCCAGGTGCTTAGATACAGCTTATTTGAACCTAAAGCATAGCCAAATGTGATAGGGGGCTTGTTTCCGACAATAGGGAGAAAAGCTATTGAGTCAGGACGAATTAATATTTGCACTTCATGTTGTGTAAAAGCCTGTTTCCCTTTCAATGACAAATAAGGAGATGTACTGCCATTCGTTTCTGTAAAACCAAGATTAAGTACAGTCTTATCGTCAGCATCTAAACCACGGATACCTGATGCCTTCCAGTTACCAACTATAGTTTCATCACAGTAAATCTGCATTTTGTTGCCTGTCGAACCGATAGTATAATTACCTTTGATATTACCACCCAGCAAGTCTCCTTTAATCCAAAGATCGCCATTGGGGCGAATATTCATTACTTCAGTTCTTTGATCACCGTTCACGGCAAAGAACTGGGCTGTATGAGTAAAATCAAAAGTAATATTATCAGCACTCACATACACGCCGCTCTCCAGGTGGCCACTGGCATCCTTACGAACCACGAGATCGAGCGAAGCCGACTTCACGTAATCCCCCTCGATGGCAGTCACACGACCAGAAATGCTACCGGCAGTAACCTCCAGCGAACCCACACGGGTACTGAGATCAGAAGCGGTACCAGCCACACTCGAGACTTCTTGACGGATTGATTGTGCAGTCTGAGTGATCGCCGACGTGTTGGAAGATATTCTACCATCAAGCGCCGTATAATTACTGGAGACAGTCTGTTGGATCTGCGTGGCGGTAATTGACAGCTGGGCGATATTCGTCTCATTGGCACTGGTACGGGTAGCGATCAGTGAGATATTGCGGGAAGTCTGATTGAACTGTGTCGAGAACTCCGTCTTGAACTCACTCAGCGGCTCATCCGTCAGCGACAGCGCAGTAATATAACACTCGCCATCGAAAGAAAGAACGAAATCACTCTCACCATCCCAGGTACCTTCCCACTGCAGGGTAAGCCACTCGTTGCTTCTCTCGAGCACCCGGACCTTCGTATTGAAAGCCCTGTTGTCAGACAGTTGGGAGTCAGGAAAACCAACCCGCAGCGTACCAGGATTGATCACCCGGATCCTCATATTGAGATACAGGGAATCCCTGACATTCTGGTATGAGGTCGTCTGAGAACTACCACTGCCCTCATCGTAAACTTTATGCGTGCCAGGCTGCTTCATGACCAGATGGCTCTGGGATATCGAACTGTTGATGATATGCAGTACCTGGCTACCCTCCACCGTCTCCGGCTTCACGCCACGACGGACGTCGGCCAACGTACCAACAGAAGAGATGACCGCCTCGCCATCAAGCGTATAGAACATGATATCGACATGCTCAAACGTCCAGTCGCGCACAGAGCCGTCAAGATTCAGTTCCATGAAAGAAGCATTGCGGAGGTAGTTCTCATCATCCGTCACCTCATAGACCGTCTCCGCGATCTTGGCAGCCACCAGTCCCTGTAGGATCTGCACGGCAGTATCGAGGCTTTCACCCGTACGACGCAGACGGACATCACCGACGATATACGCATTGATCAGGTATTCGCCGAACTCCTGCAGCCAGCCGAAAAGGTGGTGATAGATACCCTGGAGATTACCCAGACGGCCCTTCAGATGGTTATCAGGATCCGTCTTCAGCCCATATATGATGTCCATATACGGCGCATTCGTACCAACAGACGTCAGCTGAATGATACCCTTACGTTCCGGATCCGTCAGGTTATCCACGCGGCAGAACGTATCATGCTGCTCGATCAAGGACGCAGGAGTACCATTCTCCATCGTCGTCGCAAAAGCGGTGAACTTCACCCAGTCGAGTCGATCGCCATTCTCATCAACCTCCCCACCGGAACCAACCTCCGTAATCCTCAGTTCGTAACTCTTGATGATATAGCCGTCACCACCGCTCGCCACATCATTACCAGGCTGATACTGCTGCACCATGATACAGTCACCGACGCGAAACGGCATCACGAACTTACCGCCATTCGTATTCAGCCAGACCTTACCAGTGGCAGGATCATAATGGTGTACCTCTTCCATGGCAGTGATGATCCGGTTATCATTCTCACCCAACAGCTGGGACATGATGAACTCATAGACTCGCAGCGAGCCACGGATATTCGCACCGTCGCACTCCAGGACATATTTATACTCAATCTGACCGGCAGCGTTAGTGAACTGCTTCTTCTGGATCGCCCAGCCCGTGCCTCCGGGGAAGCCACTGAAAAAGTTGGAGCTGGAGAGACTGCCGGAATAAATAGAGTCACCAGCCACCTCCAAGGCGGGAAGCACCCTGCCGAAATCATCCACATGGCCAGTACCGTCACCAAGTTTGGTGAACTCACGCACCCAAAGCTCCTTCAGTTCTGCAATACCCTCTTCAGTGATCTTACCACCTTTCAACCCTT
>Ga0256405_10002104_pt1 | contig 48487 bp, 49 predicted proteins | sample RumenRJG_02DNA_FD_189096 | JGI IMG/M metagenome (GOLD analysis project Ga0256405, IMG submission 189096) | Bovine rumen microbial communities from Lethbridge, Alberta, Canada - RJG_02 | ecosystem: Host-associated > Mammals > Digestive system > Stomach > Rumen | place: Canada: Alberta...
TCTAATACGAACGCAAAGTTCTAAGGAGGACCCATCAGACCATTACCTTCTCATTATACAAAAAAACAAGCATAGTCCCATACCAACTGTAGTCAGCAGTAAGACTATGCTAATATTGTACCAAAGGAAGATAACGATGGATAACGTACAAGAATTAAGAGAAATTGTCAATCCGGTATTCAATACCGCAAAATCCTGTGTACAGTTACATGCTGCCACAGGTGATGAAGACTCCCGACAACTTTTGGGTGCTCTGGGATTCGGAGGATTCGCAGATCAAAAGGACAACAAGCGGGTTCCTGCGGAGCTGGCAGAGAAGGTGAAGCGGCTGTTTCCCGTATACACCGTCTTAACGGATTCCCGCTTTCAGATCGTCAACAATCTTATCAAGTCTTTCTCAGATAGGATCGTGGCAGACCTCCCCTGCGGGTATACCGCACGCGGTATCAAGATGTCGCGTCAGGGAAGGGTTTACTATGGCTTTGACCTCCCGGCTGTCACAGACGACATCGGTCCCGCTACCGCCAAGATCATCGGTGATGATAATAATATTCATTACGTTGCGGTGGACGCTACCAACTATGACTCCATGGCAGCTCCGCTGGAGGGTGAAAAGAAAGAGCTTCTGATTACTACTGAGGGGCTTTTGATGTACTTTACACAGCAGGAGCTGGAAGAGGTTTTCTCCAATATCCGCCATATTCTTCAGAAGCACGGCGGCAGTTGGATCATTGTGGATCGTACTTACTATACGCACGATTCCGCAATCGCTTCCGCTGTTCTGGACAACGATCCGAGTCTGGTAGCGCTGTACACCGCTATTACGAAAAAAGCCGCCGGTACTACGGCTGACGTCAAGTTCAATGATAACATTATCTTTCAAGGAACCGATGAGGAGATCAAGACCTTCATCGAAAAAATGGGTTTTGAAGTCAAAGAGATCGGTATGGGCGACTATCTTCCCGATCGTTTCGGTATTCTCGCTCCGATGAGCGCTGAGGACACAAGGGTTCGGGATGTGTTCCGCGGTATGAATTTCTGGGAGCTGACCGTAAAGAAAAACAGCGAACAGAATACCGCTCAGGATATTCCTTTTCACGTTGAATCTGAGTTTGCGGACGGTAAGTTCACCGCTCGGATACAAGGTCGCGTGGATACCATCACCGCTCCTGAGCTGTTGGAGCAATATCAAAAAGCAGACGGAGTGAAAGCAATAGAGCTTCATGTAGAGAAGATGTCGTATATTTCGTCTGCGGGACTTAGGGTGCTTCTTATCATGTATAAGGCTCTGGATGATAAGGAACAGTTTAAGCTGGTGGGAATGACCGACAGCGTGAAGGAGATCATGGAAGTAACGGGATTTAATCAGATTTTACTCTAAATCTTTACTGTCATAGGGGTTGGGCCTATATGCGGTCATCATCAATAGATCGCCGAATCCTTTCACTCCTCTATTGATAGTCATATAAGAACAGAGAGGTATCCTTGATGGATACCTCTCTGTTCTTATATGGTCGGAGTGAAGGGGGTTGAACCCCCGACATCCTGCTCCCAAACTCATGTATTAGCGTTCTGTTCGTTCCGTTACGCGCCATCTGGTGCATTTTCGGTGCTTTTCGGTACTCTTGTACCCACTGTTTCCATGTGGTTTTCGTCTGTTTGTGGTCGCCGTTGTGGTCAAAAATATCCTCTCCCGAAAAGGTGCTTTCAGCGCCTGACGAGAGAGGATTCGTTTTGCGTATTGTAGCTTAGGTTTCAGTGGTTGTCAAGTAAATGTCAGTACCTTTTCCGATAAATGATCAATGGGGAAATTCCTTGTCATTCGGTGTACCGGGGTCTAAAGACCGGCCTCATTATTCCGGGGGTTAAACCTATCGAATTCGAGGGCGTTAGAGGTCAAAAAGGATATAATTACAAGACATGTATTAGTTTGATTGTTTTACAACAGCTTTCTTTCCCCTGAACGCAATACCGATTTTGATGATATTTGCTACGCCGAGTGTTTTCATTTCGGTGTCGTATTTCTTTTCATCGATTTGTGTGAGAGCTTCGTCTGCGAGCGTCCCTAAGTCTTGATTGTTGGTCTTCGCGTGTTTGAATTCAAAGATGAAGCCGGGGTTGGAATGCTTATCGGGAATCAGCGAAATATCAAATCTTCCGTAGCCGGATTCACTGTTTGATTTTATTCTGTATTGATTGCTTAGGACAGCGCATAAACCCAGCATCATTCCGTGATAGAAGCTTTCGTTTGTTCCATCGAAAACAGAGATGGAGTTGAGCATGAATTTCTCGAGAAGCTTTTGCAGTTTGGCAGCATTGCCGGTAAAGATTGCCTGCTGGATCTCTATCGCAAAGCTGGTTCTTCCGGTTTTATCAAGAACCTCTTTCTCATATACAAAGGCGATTTCTTTGTTAGGTATGGCGATCTCACACATATAATTTCCGTCGTTCTGAGGATAGGTTTTTGAAACCTTCAAGTAGCCCGCAACCAGCAGGAAGCTATAGATACTGTACGGATCGCTCTGTACCTTTGGATAGATTACGCTTGTATCAACATATGAGGTAACCGTATCTCCGTTCAGTAATTGATACAGGCTTTTGATAATATCGTCATCAGCAGAAGAAATAATCTCGCCGATGATATCATTACTACCGGTGGATTGCCAGAATGCCTTTGGGAAGCATTCCTCTGAAACATAGTTGATGACAGACCACGGATTGAAGATCTCTGTGTTGCCGAACAGATAGCCGTCATACCATTCGCACACTTCTGTGAGCTTTTCCTGATAGCCATAGTAGGTTAGCATTTGTTCTACCTCGTCTTTGGTGAAGCCGAAGTATTGACTGTAAGGCTTATCAAGAATGGAGTTGACAACTAAGTTATTTAATCCGCTGAATATGCTTTCTTTTGCCACGCGCAGAATACCGGTCAAAAAACCATAGGCAAGATGGCTGTTATCCTTAAGACCGCCTGAGAAGAAATTACGCATAAACTCAATGACCTCATTATAGAAGCCGCAGGTATGTCCTTGCTGGATGGGTGTGTCATATTCATCAATGATAATGATCGTTTCTTTGCCATAGTGCTTATGAAGCAGAAGGGAGAGAATTTGCAGCGATAATTGATATTCCGATGCGTCTGCGGTGCTGTTAGCTAGCGCGACAAATTGTTCTCTCTCGTATTTGTTCAACTTTTCGCTGTTCTCGAGTTCAATATGGCGGCGAAACTCAAGCGCGATCAGTCGTATGATCATGCTGTAGGTTTCTTGCCAGCTTGTGCATTTCACATCCTTGAAGGACAAATGGATAACAGGATATTTTCCCTGATAATTCGTATAAGAGTTTCCGCAAGTCCAGATAGCCTTATCACGGAAATAGCGCGAGGTATCTACATCTGTTTTTTCAAAAAACACGCGAAGCATATCCATGTTCAGTGTTTTGCCGAAGCGGCGCGGTCGGGTGAACAGGGATACTTTCGGCTTCTTGTCCAGAAAGTCCTTGATGAGTAGCGTCTTGTCGACATAATAATATTCAGTCGAAGCATCTTTGTAGTCCGAGATACCGACCGGCAAAGGCTTTTTCTGGTTTTCCGATTTACCGAGCATAGCCGATATAGAGCATTCCGGAATGCGCCATTTGCGTCCGGCTTTTTCAGCGCCCGCGATTTCACCGGATGTGCATAGTTGCTGAAGCCTTCTCGATGAAATCTTTAACAACCCTGCGGCTTCGGTAATGCTGTAATACTTCATGTTGCTCTCTCCCCGCTATCGTTTTGTATATTATATCACCTTATGCGAAATATATCAAGGGTAATTTCGCGTGAGTTTCGCGTCGATTTCGCACCAATTTCGCATATCCGAGGTTTCATTTATGTGAAGGGTGAAAACAACGGTCGTCGAGGTAAAAACCTCCCTGTATCAGCTCGGGAATGAGCCGATAGGGGAGGATTAGTATGAAGCGTTCGGCTTTGCAAAAAAACACGAAAAGAAGGACGCATCGGAAAACCACGACTCCGGCTTCCGCATGAAGGACGCCGACGGTCACGGCATCTCGATCGCGCAGGTCAACGGCATCCCGCGCGATATGATGGCGGTACAGCATTCTATCATCAACACGGGCGAGGATGAACTCGTCATGCTGACGATCATTGTGGCAAGATGATCCATTCCGTCATAGACAAACGGTTCAATATTTGATATGATGATAGTATCATATTCTGATTCGGGTGAATGATATGAAGCGCAAAACAGCGCATGGAAAGAATAAAACGGAGGTATTTATCATGACAGATATCGAGAGAGTATGCCAATTTTTGGACGAAGCACAGACCTACTACCTTGCGACCGTTGAGGGCGATCAGCCGAGGGTCAGACCCTTTGGAACGGCTCTCATTTATGACGGAAAGCTCTATATCCAGACGGGTAAGGTGAAGCCTGTGTCCAAACAGCTCGCCGTCAATCCGAAGGCTGAGATCTGCGCCTTCAAGGGCGGAAAGTGGATTCGGATCGCGGGTGAGCTGATCAATGACGACAACCGCGACGTGATGGTCGCCATGCTCGAGAAGATGCCGAGCCTCAAGGCGATGTACAGCCCCGACGACGGCAATATGCAAATGCTGTATTTCAAGGACGCGACCGCCACCTTCAGCTCCTTTACCGAGGCGCCCGAAACGATTCGATTCTGATGATAAGCAGATATGAAAGTAAAAAGATAAAGGAGGACGATCACATGGAGATCAAAGCAGTCAAATTCAGAAAAGACGGATTCTATTCACAGCTGTTCGCGTTCGGCGCGGAAGAAGGTCCTGAGAAGTACAGCATGGATATCCGCTATCGCGGCAGTCTGCAAAACTACCTGATCGACACAGGCGACGAGGTCATCTTAGTCGATACGGGACTTCCCGCGGGCACTCCCGAGGAGAAGCCCGACAAGGAAGTCGCCGCCTATACAGGTAAGGATATTTGCAGTTATATGGAGGCGTTCCGCGCTCTCGGCTATGAGCCCGAGCAGGTAACGAAGATCCTGCTGACCCACAGGCACAGCGACCATTCTGGCGAATTAAAGTCTTTCCCGAACGCGAAGATCTATGTAAACGCCGAGGAGCTTGACGCCGCCGAATTACAGGGTATCGACAACATCGTTCCCGTGAACTTCACCGACGGCGCGTATTATAACTTCCCCGAGAGCCAGAAAATCCGCGACGGTATCTATTACATCAAGGCGAAGGGTCACACCAAGGGCAACAGCCTTGTGATCGTCGAGGACGGCGGTCTCTTCTACATGCTCCACGGCGACATCACCTATGTGGACGAGGCGCTCTATGAAAACAAACAGTCTGTCGTATTTGACGATCTGCAGGAAGCGCTCACTACCCTCGGCCGTGTGCGCGAGTTCGTCCGCAACCACCCGACTGTCTACTGCGGTACGCATACACCCCAGGGCTATGAGAATCTCGAAGCGAAGCGCGTGATGGATCTCGACCATCCTGTTGAGACGGTCTTTGCCGAGATCGACTTCACCGAGCAGGAGGCGACCGGCGTCTACATTTGCTCCGTCTGCGGTTACATATACGATCCTGCGGAGCATGACGGCGTCGCCTTTGAGGATCTTCCCGACGACTGGCGTTGTCCGAGATGCAAACAGCCGAAAGAGAAATTCAACAGAGCATAAGTAACCGCGTATAAAACAGGGTTCGGCTTTACGTAAGAAAAACGAGCATAGAGTTCTCCGTGATGAGTTCTATGCTCGTTTATTATTTCTGAGTCAACCTACCAAATCATTTTATATCAATACTCCGTTGCAGTTATCGATATATCATACCGCTTGCCTTACGTCTATGATAGTCCCTGAAAAATTATGTTCACCTCAAATAATTATGCAAAAAACTCTTGACATTCCATTCCGTTTGTGATATATTATGTAAAAATTTAACACTTCAAACCGTTGAAGCGGAAATAACGGCAATCATGCCTGTACAGAGAACCCGTGTTGCTGAGAGTCGGGTCAGAAACAAGTTGTCAAATGGACCGCTGAGGGCGCAGTCAAATGTGGCTTTTGTCACAGAGTATTCTGCGACGTTGCAGGCAGACGTCATTTGCCGGGGATATGTTGGTATCCTGCTAAGCGCACAGGTCATGCTGTGAATCAAGGTGGCACCGCGGATTAGATGATTCGTCCTTGACAGAAGTTTATTCTGTCGAGGACTTTTTTATTTATTATAAACGGAGGGTCAATTATGAAAATACTGCCGGATTATCATCAGGTCAAGGAGATTGCTTCTTCAAAGAAATACGATGTGATCCCTGTGAGCACAGAGATCCTGTCGGATTTCACCACGCCGATCGAAGCGATGCGGATCCTGAAAAATGTATCCACGCACTGTTATATGCTGGAATCCGCTCAGGCGAACGAGACATGGGGACGGTACACCTTCCTCGGCTTTGAGCCGAAGATGGAGATCACCTGCGTTGACGGAGAGATGACGCTCGGAAAACTGAAAGTAAAAACCGACGACCCCTCCGCCTATCTCAGACAGATCCTCAGCGAGTATAAAAGCCTGCGGTTTGACTATCTGCCTCCCTTCACAGGCGGATTGGTCGGGTACTTCTCTTATGACTATCTCGCGTACAGTGAGCCGAGCGTAAAGCGCGACGTTGAAGATAACGAGAACTTCAAGGACGTCGATCTGATGCTGTTCGACAAGGTCATCGCCTTCGATCATCTGGGACAGAAGATTATCCTCATTGTCAATATGCCTTTGGACGACGTTCAGGTTGGCTACAACAAAGCGGTTATGGAGCTCGAACAGCTCCAGGCTCTCCTGAAAAACGGGGCAAAGAAAACCGAGCCTGCCGGAAAGCTCTTGGGCAAGGTTGAGCCGCTGTTCGATAAGGAGCAGTTCTGCGCGATGGTGGAGAAAGCCAAGCGTCATATCTACGAGGGCGATATTTTCCAGATCGTGCTGTCGAACCGCCTGTCAGCTCCCTTTGAAGGCAGTCTGCTCAATACCTATCGCGTACTCAGAACCATCAATCCGTCACCGTATATGTTCTACTTCTCCGGGACGGACGTCGAAGTAGCGGGCGCTTCGCCCGAGACCCTTGTCAAGCTGGAGGACGGCGTGCTCCACACCTTCCCGCTTGCGGGAACAAGACCGCGAGGAAAAACGGAAGAAGAGGACAAAGCGCTGGAAAAAGAACTGCTGTGTGACGAAAAAGAACTCGCAGAGCATAATATGCTGGTGGATCTGGGCAGGAACGACCTCGGCAAGATCAGCCGCTTCGGTACGGTGCAGGTCGAAAAGCTCCACTCCATCGAACGTTTCTCCCACGTCATGCACATCGGCTCGACGGTTCGGGGAGAGATCAGAGAGGATCGCGACGCGCTCGACGCGGTCGAGGCGGTACTGCCCGCGGGCACTCTCTCCGGCGCGCCGAAGATACGCGCCTGTCAGCTGATCGGAGAGCTGGAGAACAACAAGCGCGGCATCTACGGCGGCGCGATCGGCTATATCGACTTCAGCGGCAATATGGATACCTGTATTGCTATCCGTATCGCCTATAAAAAGAACGGCAAGGTGTTTGTTAGGAGCGGCGCGGGGATCGTTGCCGACTCTGACCCCGTCAAGGAATTTGAGGAGTGCCTGAACAAGGCGAGAGCCTCGCTCACGGCGCTTGAGATCGCTCAGGAGGTGGAATGATGGTTTTACTGATCGACAACTATGACAGCTTTTCTTATAATCTCTACCAGTACATAGGAGAGATCAATCCGGATATCAAGGTCATGCGCAACGACGAGCTGACGGCAGAGGAGATCCGCGCGCTTCATCCCGACCGCATCATCCTCTCCCCGGGACCCGGCAGACCTGAGGACGCGGGCGTCATCATCGAGGTGGTGCGAAAGCTCGGCGCGGAGATACCGATCCTCGGCGTGTGCCTCGGGCATCAGGCGATCTGCGCGGTGTACGGCGCGACGATCACCTACGCAAAACAGCTCATGCACGGTAAACAGAGCGAGGTGCATTTCGACAGCGCCTGTCCGCTGTTCAGCCGCTGTCCCGAGAACGCCCTCGTCGCGCGTTATCATTCCCTCGCCGCCGATCCCGATACCATCCCCGACTGCCTGCGCGTTACCGCGACGACAAAGGGCGGAGAGATCATGGCGGTACAGCACAAGATCTTTCCCGTTTACGGCGTACAGTTCCACCCCGAATCCATCCTGACGCCGGACGGCAAAACCATATTGAAGAATTTTTTAGTCGGCTGAGTAAGTCACAATTCTGAAAATACAGTAAAGGAAGGTTTATCATGATTAAAGAAGCAATCGAAAAAATCGTCAGCAAGGAGGATCTCACCTATGATGAGGCATATGCCGTCATGAACGAGATCATGAGCGGAGAGACGACGGCAACACAGAACGCCGCCTTCTTAGCGTCGCTATCGACGAAGAGCGCGAGAGCGGAAACAACGGAAGAGATCGCGGGCTGTGCCGCGGCGATGCGCGATCACGCTACAAAGGTCAACACCGGTATGGAGCTTTTCGAGGTCGTCGGCACGGGCGGCGATAACGCTCAGAGCTTCAATATCTCCACTACCACGGCGATCATAGCGGCGGCAGGCGGGATGAAGGTTGCAAAGCACGGCAACCGCGCGGCGTCCTCGCTGTGCGGCACAGCAGACTGCTTGGAGGCGCTCGGCGTGAATATCAACCAAAGTCCCGCGCGATGCATCGAGCTGTTAGGTGAGGTCGGCATGTGCTTCTTCTTCGCGCAGAAGTATCATACTTCTATGAAATACGTCGGCAGTATCCGCCGGGAGCTGGGCTTTCGCACCGTGTTCAATATCCTCGGCCCGCTCACAAACCCCGGCACGCCGACGATGCAGCTCTTAGGCGTGTACGACGATTATCTTGTCGAGCCGCTGGCACAGGTGCTGGTCAATCTCGGTGTGCGCCGAGGCATGGTCGTGTACGGTCAGGAAAAGCTGGATGAGATCTCCCTTAGCGCGCCGACAACGATCTGCGAGATCAAGGACGGATGGTTCAAGTCGTCGGTCATCACTCCCGAACAATTCGGCTTTGAACGCTGCTCAAAGGACGATCTCAGGGGCGGTACGCCCGAGGAAAACGCGCAGATCACCCGCGCGATCCTGAGCGGTGAGAAGGGACACAAGCGCAACGCCGTGCTGATGAACGCGGGCGCGGCGCTGTATATCGGCGGCAAGGCGGACAGTATGCAGGACGGCATCACGCTTGCCGCGCAGCTCATCGACTCCGGCAAGGCGCTCCAAACGCTGAATAAGCTGATCGAAGTCAGCAACCGTCCCGAGGTGGAAGTATGACCATCCTGGACCGACTTGCCGATCACGCGAAGGAAAGAGTGGAGGAAGCAAAACGGACAACGCCGCTTTTTGAAATCAGGCGGCAGGCGGAAGAACTGCCGAAAGGGGCTTTCTCCTTTGAAAAAGCGTTGAACAAGCAGGATATCTCCTTTATCTGCGAGTGCAAGAAGGCTTCTCCCTCCAAGGGTCTGATCGCGGCGGAATTTCCGTATGTGCAGATCGCAAAGGACTATGAAGCGGCGGGAGCGGACTGTATTTCTGTTTTGACAGAGCCGAAATGGTTTTTGGGAAGCGACGCGTACCTGCGTGAGATCGCGAACGCTGTTTCGATTCCCTGTCTGAGAAAGGACTTTACCGTCGATGAATATATGCTTTATGAAGCGAAAGTGCTCGGCGCTTCGGCTGTTTTGCTGATCTGCTCGATCCTGAGTGAAAGACAGATCAAGGAATACATCGACATCTGCGATACGCTCGGGCTGTCGGCATTGGTGGAAGCGCACGATGAAGCTGAGATCGTCAAGACGATCGGGGCAGGAGCGCGGATCATCGGCGTCAATAACCGCAATCTCAAGGATTTTACGGTCGATACCGATAACAGTGCAAGGCTCAGACAGCTGATACCGCAGGAGATCCTTTTCGTCTCGGAAAGCGGCGTCAGAAGCGCGGAGGACGTCAGACGTCTGCGTGATATCGGCGCTGACGCGGTGCTGATTGGCGAAGCCCTCATGAAAGCGCCCGACAAAAAGGCGAAGCTTATGCAGCTGAGGAGTTTGCTATGACAAAGATCAAGCTGTGCGGACTGTCCCGCCCCTGTGATATAGATATGGCAAACGAATTGAAGCCCGATTACATCGGCTTTGTGTTTGCAAAGAAGAGCAAACGATATGTCGAGCCCGAAAAGGCGGCTCAGCTCAAAGCTCTGCTCGACCCCGAGATCAGGGCGGTCGGGGTGTTTGTCGATGAAGCACCTGAGATTGTTGCCGACCTTTTGAACAGCGGTATCATCGACCTCGCCCAGATCCACGGAAACGAGGATGAAGCGTATATCAAAAGCCTCAGACAGCGCACCGATCAGCCGATCATCAAGGCGTTTCAAATCAAAACGCGCGACGATATCGCCGAGGCGGAGTGCTGTTCTGCCGATCATGTCCTGCTGGATTCGGGAGCGGGAACAGGCGCCGTATTTGACTGGTCGTTATTGAAGAACGCCAAAAGACCGTACTTTCTCGCGGGAGGGCTGTCGCCCGATAACGTCTATGAAGCCGTCAGGCTTCTGCACCCTTATGCGGTGGACGTCAGCTCCGGCATTGAAACGGACGGTTTGAAAGACAGAGAGAAAGCAGCGGCATTTATCGCCGCAGTCAGAAAGGAAGAAAGATCATGACGAACCCTAACGGACGCTTCGGTATCCACGGCGGTCAGTACATCCCCGAAACACTGATGAACGCCGTGATCGAGCTGGAAAAAGCGTACGATCATTATAAAAACGACCCCGAATTCAACAGAGAACTCGGGGAGCTTTTCAACGAATATGTCGGTAGACCTTCAAGGTTGTATTTTGCCGAGAAGATGACGAACGACCTCGGCGGCGCGAAGATCTACCTCAAGCGCGAGGATCTCAACCACACCGGCGCGCATAAGATCAACAACGTCCTCGGACAGGCGCTCCTTGCGAAAAAGATGGGCAAGACCCGTCTGATCGCGGAGACGGGAGCGGGTCAGCACGGCGTCGCGACCGCGACCGCCGCCGCCTTGATGGGGATGGAGTGCGTGGTGTTCATGGGGGAGGAGGACACGATCCGCCAGGCGCTGAACGTCTACCGTATGCGGCTGCTCGGAGCTCAGGTTATTCCCGTCAAGACGGGAACGGCAACGCTCAAGGACGCGGTATCGGAAGCAATGCGCGAGTGGACCTCCCGCATCAGCGACACCCATTATTGCCTCGGTTCCGTGATGGGGCCGCATCCGTTCCCGACCATCGTCCGCGATTTTCAGGCGGTCATCTCCAGGGAGATCAAGGAACAGATCCGGCAAAAGGAAGGCAGACTGCCCGACGCGGTGATCGCCTGCGTCGGCGGCGGCTCCAACGCCATCGGCAGCTTTTATCATTTTATCAATGACAGGGACGTTCGGCTGATCGGCTGTGAAGCGGCGGGAAGGGGAGTGGAAACCTTTGAGACAGCCGCGACTATCGCCACCGGCAGGCTCGGCATCTTCCACGGTATGAAATCTTATTTTTGTCAGGACGAATACGGTCAGATCGCTCCTGTGTATTCCATCTCGGCGGGACTGGACTATCCCGGCGTAGGACCCGAGCACGCCCATCTGCACGATATCGGACGCGCGGAATATGTGCCGATCACGGACGAGGAAGCGGTCTGCGCCTTTGAATATCTCGCAAAGACCGAGGGGATCATCCCCGCCATCGAATCCGCCCACGCCGTCGCGCACGCGATGAAGCTCGCGCCGACAATGGATAAGGATAAGATCATCGTGATCACGATCTCCGGCAGAGGCGACAAGGACTGTGCCGCCATCGCGCGCTACAGAGGGGAGGATATCCATGAGTAATATCCGCAAAGCGTTTGAAAACGGAAAGGCGTTCATCCCTTTCATCACCTGTGGCGATCCCGACTTGGAAACCACCGCGGCGGTCGTCCGCTCTGCCGCTGAAAACGGCGCCGACCTGATCGAGCTGGGTATCCCGTTCTCCGATCCTACAGCGGAAGGCCCTGTGATACAAGGGGCGAATCTCAGAGCGCTATCACGCGGCGTCACGACCGATCGTGTATTTGCCCTCGTCAAAGAACTGCGCCGCGACGTCAGTGTTCCGATGGTCTTTATGACATACGCGAACGTCGTGTTCTCCTACGGCGCAGAAAGGTTTATATCGACCTGTAGGGCAATCGGGATAGACGGACTGATCCTGCCTGATCTGCCCTTTGAAGAAAAGGACGAATTCCTCCCGATCTGCCGTAAGTACGGCGTCGATCTTGTTTCGCTGATCGCGCCGACCTCCGAGAACCGTATCGCGATGATCGCTAAGGAAGCGGACGGCTTCATCTATGTTGTTTCCAGCCTCGGCGTGACCGGTATGCGCAGCGAGATCAAGACCGATCTTGCTTCCATCGTCAAAGTCATCAGGGAAAACACAGATACCCCCTGCGCAATCGGTTTCGGTATCTCTACGCCTGAACAGGCGAAGAAGATGGCGGATATCTCAGACGGTGCGATCGTCGGCTCCGCGATCATCAAGCTGATCGAGAAGCACGGTAAAAACGCGCCTGCGTTCGTCGGAGAATATGTCAGGTCGATGAAGAACGCCATCAAAAAGCTGTGAGCGTAAGGAAGTTTAAGGAAACGCTCGCTTTCAAATCTATTTACTCACTCTTTTGCCGCTCATATTGAGAAAAGGGGCTGTCGCATTGATCGTAGCGATAGCCCCTTCAACATTTTGATTTCTGTCTTTGTTTATCTTTTACAAAAAACTGTCGTATTTTGTTGAATCAAACAGTGTTCACGGATAGCTTAGGTTTCAGCGGTTGTCAAGTTGTTTTTCGGATGCGTTTTTAATCGGCGCCGTTCTTTTTCTCGGCGTGTTCGATTTCTTCTGCAATGTATTAGCTGTCTGTTTTCAAATCGTCATTAAAGGGTAGATTCCCAAGATTGTTGAAAGTTTATTCCCATAATTGTAGAGATAAAATTCCCAAGATTGTAGAAATTTGTAGAATAATAACTTCAAGTATCACAAATCATCTGCAGCAATGGCGGGTGATTTACGGTAAGTAGTCTGAAAAGAGAAGAGTTATACTCATACTAAAACGACCTTCAGCTGATAAAGCCGAAGGTCGTTTACTGTTGTTTTCAAAATGCGGAAGAGAACCATTTGTACGTTTGAAATTCCTTATTCAGATCAATGAGATAGCAGTTCAAAATGATTCTTCCTGCATGATATAATCCCTTCTCTTTGCAACTTGCTCAGTTCATTCGAAAGAGCGGAGCGGTCGACGTTCAGATAGTCCGCCAACTGCTGACGGTCGAAGGGGATATCAAACTCCGTGCTGTGTTTTTGGAGCGACACGGTGTTGAGATAGGATAAGATCCGCTCACGGATCGTCCTCGGCGAGATGTGAAAGCTCCTGCCCGAGAGCACGACGTTTTTGTACGCTGAGATCTCGAGCATATTGCAGATGAATTTCATCGCCCACAGCTCATTGGATGAACGCAAGCTTTTCAAACTGCCGATCCGAAAAAACAGGATGCGGCAGTTTTCGTTTGCGCGGACGTCGACGAGGAGCGTTTCATCCTCGAGCAAGGCGTAGGTCTCGGCGAAGAACTGCCGATTTCCGACGTGACTGAGGATCGTGCGGCTACCCCAGATATCGTTGCTCTCGATCGTCACGCTGCCCTCTAACACCAGCCCGAAGCGTTCGGTGGTATCGCCTGCCATGAGGATCATTTCGTCCTTCTTGTATGCCTTTTCAGTGGCGCGGAGCTCCGTCAAACAGATTTCGATTTCTTCCTCCGTCATATCCTTGAAAATGACCGAGTGATAAAAACTTTTCATATCTTCTCCATTTGTTGTAATTACAACATACTTATCGAGCTCATCATAGTATAATGACCTCAGAAAGTCAAGGGAGGAATGAATATGATCCGCAAGATCATCCACATTGATGAAGAGAAATGCAACGGCTGCGGCGCTTGTGCGAATGCGTGCCACGAGGGCGCGATCGAGATGGTGAAGGGCAAGGCGAAGCTGATGCGCGAGAATTTCTGCGACGGCTTCGGTGATTGTCTGCCGAGTTGTCCGACAGGAGCAATCACCTTTGAGGAGCGCGAGGCTCCCGAATATGACGAAACAGCAGTAAAGAAAGCGCAGGAGGATAAGAAAATGCAAATGTACCATCATCAGGGCGGCTGCCCGGGTTCCAAAACAATGACCTTTGATAAACCCGAAATTGAGGAAACACCCGTTATAACAGGCAAGCCGGTATCAAGGCTCAAGCAGTGGCCTTGCCAAATCAAGCTGCTGCCGACGGTCGCTCCGTTCTATGACGGCGCAAAGCTGCTGATTGCCGCCGATTGCACCGCCTACGCCTATGCCAATATGCACGAGGAATTCATGAAGGGCAAGATCACCATGATCGGTTGTCCGAAGCTCGATATGGTGGACTACACCGACAAGCTGACCGAGATCATCAGCAATAACGACATCAAGAGCGTTACCATCGTGCGGATGGAAGTGCCGTGCTGCGGCGGCTTGCAGAGAGCCGCGGAGCAGGCGCTCAAAAACAGCGGAAAGTTCATTCCGTGGCAGGTCGTGACGATTTCAAGAGACGGTCAGATCTTAGATTAAAAAGAGCAAATCACGCGCCCGTTTTTACCGCGCCTTAACAAAGAAACACCCGCAACAGTGACAAAAGTAACTGTTGTGGGTGTGATCGATTATGATCAGTTTTCCGTTCCCTGCAAGCCGATCTCCTCAGCGTGCGGACGCATACCGTCGATGCAGATCTCGGCGACGTCCCTGACCTCCATGCTTAGCAGTTCACAGCCCTTTTTGATCAGCTCACGGTCGCACTTGGCGGCGAACTTCTTGTCCTTGAACTTCTTCATAAAGCTCTTGGTGTTCAGGTCGGTGATGCCGTTCGGACGCATCCTCGCGGCGGCTTGGATGATGCCCGTCAGCTCGTCTACGGTGAACAGGCTTTTTTCCATATCCGTCAGCGGTTCGACGTCGGTGCAGATACCCCAGCCGTGGCTGAGGATCGCGCGAACATCTCCGGGATCGACGCCCTCGGCGAGCAGTTCTTTTTCGGTATGCTGTAAATGCTCGTCGGGGAACTTCTCATAGTCGTAATCATGCAGATAACCGACCGCCATCCAGTGCTCCTCGTCCGCGCCGAAGTGACGCGCCATCGCGCCCATCGCGTAGCACACGTTCAGCGAGTGGATGATCAGATGATCCTCGGTCACCATCGTGCTGTTGATCTCTTTTGCTCTCTCTAATGTTAGTGCCATAATCCTTATCCTTTCTCCACAGTGAATTGCAGTCCATCATCCGAGAACCGAGGCGCATAACGCTTCTTCTTGAGATACTCCGTGATACAGCTTTGAATCTCGCTGTCCGATCGTTCCAATGTAAAGAACGGCTTCGGACAAACGTCATGATAATGCAATTCCGCGCCGGTTCGGTCGGCAAGCACTTGCTTCAACTGAATGATCTCCGATAGATTTAACATAATGTCCTCCGTAAAAAAGATGGTTTAGAAGTGCGAGAGGGTTCGATCATGTGATCGCTAAAACCATTATACAGCTTTCCACAGTTATTGCAAGTATTTCATTTGATTATTGACTATTACTCAGAATCCGTTAGAATAGTAGTATCATGTAAATTGGAATGGATACGATGAAAGTAACGCCGCTCAAAAAGCAAAGTAAAAAGGAACAGCGCAAGTTCCACGCCCGCAAGCGTCGTGACTGGAACGGCCTCAAGCCGACCACGCGCGTTGTCAAGAGTAAAAAGGTCTATGACCGCAAAAGGCTCTCAAAGCCCGAAGAAGAATGAAGCTGTACTGATACAATCATAGCAAATAAAAATACACGGAGGGAAAGATATGTTAGCAATCGGAACAAAAGCACCGGAATTCACCCTGCCCGATCAGAACGGCGAGATGAAGTCGCTCTCGGATTATAAGGGGCAGAAGGTCATTCTGTATTTCTACCCTAAGGATATGACGTCGGGCTGTACCAAGCAGGCGTGCGCCTTCTCAGAGCTGTACCCCCAGTTCCGCGAGAAGGGCGCGGTCGTCCTCGGCGTGAGCAAGGACTCGGTCGCGTCGCACAAGCGATTTGAAGAGAAGTACGGACTGCCGTTTGTGCTTCTGTCGGATACCGAGAGGACCGTGATCGAAGCGTACGACGTCTGGAAGGAAAAGAAGCTCTACGGCAAGGTTAGTTACGGCGTGGTACGCACCACCTACCTGATCGATGAGGACGGTGTGATCGAAAAAGCCTTTGACAAGGTCAAGGCGGCGGATAATCCCGCACAGATGCTGGAGATTCTGGAATGAGGATGATTATCGCCCCGGCGAAGCAGATGAAGGTCGATACCGATACTTTTCCTTGCCCCGATCTGCCGGCATTTCTCGACAGAGCAGAACTGCTCAAAGATCATCTGAACAGTCTCAGCTTTGAGGAGCAGAAAAAGCTCTGGGCGTGTAATGACAAGATCGCGGCTGAGAACCACGAACGGTTCGCGCACATGGATCTGCGGCATAACCTGACCCCCGCTCTGCTCGCCTATGACGGTATCCAGTACACCTACATGGCGCCGTCGGTTTTTGAGAATGCTTACTTCGGTTATGTGCAGGAGCATCTGCGGATCTTATCGGGATTTTACGGCGTGCTCAAACCGATGGACGGCGTTGTCCCTTACCGACTGGAGATGCAGGCGAAAGCGACGCCCATCGGCTGTAAAAACCTCTATGAGTTTTGGGGTGACGCATTATACCGCGAGGTGATTCCCGATGACAGGATCATCATCAATCTTGCGTCAAAAGAGTATTCAAAGTGTATCGAAAAATATCTGCAGCCGCAGGACAGGTATATTACCGTCGTGTTCGGCGATCTGATCGGCGGCAGGGTCGTGACCAAAGGGGTGTATGCGAAGATGGCGCGCGGTGAGATGGTGCGCTATGCGGCTGAGAACAACGCTGTTCTGCCCGAGCAGCTCAAGTCCTTCGCCATCGGTCATTACCGCTTTGATGAAGCTCGCTCCACCGATACCGAGTATGTCTTTATTCGTGAAACGGAGGTCGAGCGATGAAGCTGGTATTTGCTTCGGACAGCTTTAAAGGGAGCCTGTCGAGCAAGAGGACGGCGGAGCTGTTGACGAGAGCCGCGCGGAAAGTGTTCGGCGTGTGCGAGTGTATCGGCGTGACGATAGCGGACGGCGGCGAAGGGACAGTTGACGCGGTGATCGACACGCTGAAAGGCGAGAAAGTCATCGCAACCGTCCACGATCCCTTGATGAACCGCATACAGGTGAGTTACGGCATCGAAGGCGGCAGAGCCGTCATCGAGATGGCGGCGGCGTCGGGCTTGACGCTTGTCCCCGAAGCGCTGCGCGATCCTTTGAATACGACCACTTACGGCACGGGAGAACTGATACTCGATGCGCTCGACCGCGGCTGTCGGGAGCTGTATATCGCGATCGGCGGCTCGGCGACCAACGACGGCGGTATGGGCTGTCTGCGTGTTCTCGGCGCGAGATTTCTCGATAAGGACGGCAACGAGCTGAGCGGTTGCGGAAAGGATTTAGCAGAAGTTTCAACCATTGACCTCGAGCGTATGGACAGCCGATTATCTGACACATCCGTCACCGTTCTCTGTGATGTGAAGAATCCGCTTTGCGGAGAGAACGGTGCGACCTACACCTTCGCTAAACAAAAAGGAGCAAACCCCGAAACGCTGGAGCTGCTCGAAAATGGTATGCAGAACTACCGCGATGTGATCCGCGGGCAGTTCGGTATCGACTGCGACTTGATTAAAGGTGCGGGTGCGGCAGGAGGATTAGGCGCGGCGCTGAAAGTCTTTCTGCACGCGACCATGCAGTCGGGCATCGAGACGGTGCTCGATCTGATCGGCTTTGATGATCTGCTCGACGGCGCGGACTTGGTCGTGACAGGGGAGGGCAGAGTGGATTCGCAGTCCGTGTGCGGCAAGGTGATGCAGGGCGTCGCTTTGCGCGCAAAGGCGGGAGGAATCCCCGTCTACGGCTTGTGCGGATCGCTCGGCGACGGCGCACAGCTGCTCTATGACTGCGGCGTTACCTCGCTGTATTCGCTTGTCGACGAAAACACGAGCGTTGAGGAAGCGATGACAAACGCCGAGGAAGTTTACTATCACGCGGCTGTTCAGATGTTCAGTCAAATCAAGAGGGAAAAACGATGAAAACTTTGGATTGTATTTCGGTTGAGAATATGCGCGAGAGCGACCGTATGACCATCGAGAAATACGTGTCGGGGCGCACGCTGATGTACCGCGCCGCGATGGGCGTTTTTCGCGCGGTAAATTGGCACGGCGAGATCGTGATCGCGGTCGGCGGCGGCAACAACGGTGGCGACGGTTATGCCCTCGCGTGTATCTTGAAGCGCAACAACTATACCTGCCGTATCGTCAAGCTCAGCGAGAAGCTGACCGATGACAGTGGGTTCTATGCAAAATGGGCTGAGTCACTTGGCGTACCTTGTGAAGCGTATGCGAGCGGAGCGTTTGCCGACGCCGACATTATTGTTGATTGCCTGCTCGGAACAGGCTTTCAGGGCACTCTTCGTGAGCCATGGCTGAGCGCGGTGCAGGAGATCAACAGCAGTAAAGCAGAGGTCGTCAGTGTGGACATCAACAGCGGAATGAACGGCGATACAGGCGAGGCGGAAACTGCCGTACAGTCGGATATCACAGTCACGATCGGCTATGTCAAGCGCGGTCTGGTGTCGGCGAACGCCGCCCGATATATGAAGAAGCTCGTCGTCGCAAACATCGGCATCGTCCTCGCCAAAGCGGAAGATAAGATCGTCACTGTTGTCGCAGATACACAGCTTGATGATGGTTGTATCCCCGCACCCGATTACCTAACAATGGAGCCGATCGACGTCAGCCTCGAAGAATTGCCAAATTGAATAGCATAATAACAAAACCGCATGGATAAGCCGATCAGCCTGTCCATGCGGTATTCTGCATAAAAGATGCCCTTGTCCTCTGATTATTCCTCGTTATCTTCAAACGAAAAGTCGTTCAGTTCCTTGAAGTCGAGGAACTCGGCGAGGGTCATGTTCAGCGCGCTTGCCATCTTGTGGAGGTTCACGACGCCGGGATTGCCCGTCCTGCCGTTGACGATATTGTCGATGGATGACTGGCGCACGTTGCTCATCTTGGCGAGCTGATTGATCGAGATCCCGCGCTTCTTGCATAGGCTGCGGATACGGTTCGCGTAGATTTCACCATAAGTCATATCAAAAACTCCCATATTATCATTATTACCCAAATTCGGTTAATGTAATGATAATATGAGATTTTTGCATATTTACCTAAATATAGGTTGACAATAAAAATAAACTTCGCTACACTTTACTTTAATATAGGTAATAGAGGTGTAGCGAATGGTATCGTGTACATTCTTCGGACACCGTGATTGTCCGAGTAGTATCAGGGGAGTATTGGCAACAGAAATAGAGAAGCTGATCAGTCATCATCAGGTAAATACGTTCTATGTCGGAACTCATGGTAACTTTGACCGCATGGCGTATGCGGCTCTGGTTGAACTTCGCAAACGGTATCAGCATATCAAAATCTACCGTGTCCTCGCCTATATGCCGAAGCTGGGTGATAATGACACAGCCGACACCATCGTCCCGGAGGGGGTAGAGAACGCACACCCTCGCTACGCCATCGTTTACCGAAACAACTGGATGATCGACCACAGCGATTATGTGATCGCCTATGTAACGCACACCTTTGGTGGCGCGTATCAGGCGGTTGAGAGAGCAAAGAAAAAAGGGAAGATAACGATACAGATAAGATGATTATAGCAAGCGCAAGTATTCGGTAGATACTTGCGTTTACTTTTACAATCAACGAAAAAAGTTTTCAAGCAGGGTTCAAAGTCCAATAAAGCGCCGTATCCTTGTGTTATACTGTGTACAAGGAAAAGATTTTTTATCATATAAGGAGGAAATGTCATGAAATTCAAGATCGGATTCAGCGCGGAAGAAAAGAAAGAGAACACTGCACGAGAGGTTCGTAAGGATTCAAAAGCCGAGGTCAAGCCCAAGCCCTCGCTGGTGGATATCCGCTTCCCCGATATCTACAAAAGCTATACCTATTACAACGATCGCTTCGACCTGCATGAGGGCGATACCGTCTTTGTCGACGGCAAGCTCGAGGGAGTCGCCGGCAGGGTCGTTGCCGTTACCTACAATTTCAAGATCAAGCTGTCCGACTACAAGCGCATCATCAGCGTTGCCGATACCGATGTGAAGGGTCAGCTGTATTTCCACAAGACAAGGGTCGTTTCATTCGACCCCGCTACCATTCCGTTCGGAAAGATCGCGTCATGGTATTTCCCTCCGACAGATCCCGAGGATATCGTCAGCGGAGAGGATGACAGCACGATCCTTCTCGATAAGCCCGAAACGTGGAAGGCTGACATCGACCCGAGCGAGTATGAGGATATCGACGATTACCTCGGCGTGGTGTATCTCAGCCTTGATAACGGCGCAGGCAAAGCAATCGTGAAGGCAAGGAGTCATCATGCAGTCGAGTTCTTCTATGAGAACGGCGAAATCAGCAAGCTCACCTGCGACTGCTATAGCGCGGGAATGTGCGAGCATGAGATCGCGGCGCTGTTTGAGCTTAGACACAAGCTGAAATGGATCGAGGAAAACTACGCCGATGATTTTCAGAAAACAGCCTATTTTGCGGAGCTTGACAAAGCGGCGTTCTGCAATATGGTGCTGATGAGCCGACAGAACGGCTCGTTCCAAATCGGATAAAACAAATACATAACAACCTATATAGAGTGCGTGAGGGACAAGCCCGTTGACCGCACAGCAACCTGCCGAATCTCACGACGGTAAGGTGCTAATGCTTGACCGATAGGTGACCCCGGCACTCTTTAGGATATATCAAAAAAGGAGTGTCATTTATGAAAACAATCAAAGAGTTAGCAAGCATGGGTGAGCGCGTGTATGTTCACCTCAAGGACGAAGAAACAGCGATGAGCTTTCTGCGACAGGCAGAGTCGGAAGGCTTCACCTTTGGCGATGGTATGAAACCAACCGAAAGACATTGGTCTGATCTCTATGCGATCCATCCCGACGGTACGATGAACTATGTCGGCTCGGTCGGACGGATCGAGTTTGCCTCGGGCGCGGATAGCTGTGTCAGGGTGTAATATCAAGAACTGTTGTAACGGTTGATTGGAGGTGTCGTTATGAGTAGACATGATGATTTCTTAGACGATTATATCGGGTACAGAATCTTTGAGGATAGTATGAAAGGATCGGGCGGCGGCAAGCCTACGCGAAAGAATACAGGCTGCGGCTGCGGAACATGGGCGGTGTTGATCTGCATTGCGATAATTGTCCTCGGTGTTTTCGGTTCTTGCTCAAAGAGCAGTCCGTCCCGCTATTCAAGCTCAAATCACAGCTACAGCGCGTCCTACTCAGTCCATAGCAAGTCATCCTACAGCTCGTCATCCAAATCCAATTCCAGCGCTTCATCAGGCAGTAAGCCCGCCTCAAGCAACACCTCCAAATCTTTATCTTCAAGCAAATACAAATCCTCTTCATCCGCAAAGAAATCCTCCGATCCCTACGACGCCAAATCCTACGCTCACCCGGATGATTTCTACTACGACAACCGTGATGACTTTTGGGACTATGAGGATGCAGAAGATTACTTCAATGAACACCAGAGCAATTAATTGCAAGCACATGGAAAAGGTGAAAATAAGAAAATGCCGTCATTTATGCCTCATGACGATAAAAATACTTGACAAATTAAATTTAATGTGGTATAATATCAATTAAAGTCGAGAAGACTCTATTTTATTTGAGTTATTGATGTTATTTTTCGAACATGACACAAGAGGTGATAAAATGAAATTGGGAGATATTGCTTCTGTGCGAAGCGGATTAGTATTATCCCGAAAACTGGCACGCGAAAATCCCGTGCAACGATATCGGCTGCTAAATCTTCGTTCGATAACGCCGGAAGGGTTTATTGATCTGAACGAGACTGACGTGTACGATGCCAAAGAAAAACTCTCCGGTGAGTATCTATCGCAAGTCGGAGATGTTGTCATTCGACTCAGTGCCCCATATACTGCGGTTTTGATAGATACCGAAACAGAAGGTATGGTGATTTCATCCAATTTTGTTATCGTCAGAACGGATCCACAGAGATTACTCCCCGAGTATTTGTTTTGGCTGCTTAATACGCCGGAAGTTAAACATGAGATGTTCGAGAGTTCCAGCAGTAATATGCTCGGCGCGATTAAGGCAAAGTTTTTTTCTGATTACGAGATAACACCTCTGCCAATTCCAGAACAACAAAAAATCGCAGCGATCAATACCTTGGCAAAAACCGAATCCAAACTGCTTCAGCAGCTCGCAAAAGCGAAAGAACAATACTATGAAATCATCTTACGAAATACATACAACGAGTTAAAAAGGAGTAATCAGATATGACCACCAGAAATGATATAGAAAGAGTGTTATGGAAGGCTTGTGACAGCTTCCGTGGTAAAATCGACAGCTCGCGCTATAAAGACTATATCTTATCCATGCTTTTCGTCAAATACCTCAGCGATGTGACTAGAGAAAAGCGTTCGCAATACATGGAGCAATATGAGGGCGACGAACGCCGCGTCGAACGCGCGATGAGCCGTGAACGCTTTGTCCTTGACAAAGAATCCACATTTGACTATCTTTATGAAAACCGTAAAGATACCGAGATTGGGCAGAAGATCAATGTTGCGCTGTCGCATATCGAAGAACACAACAGCGGCAAGCTGCGCAATGTTTTTCGCGCGATCGACTTCAATTCACAGGTTGACTTCGGCGACGTCAAAGAGAAAAACGCTACCCTGCGCAACCTGTTGGAAGATTTCTCCGAACTTGACCTGAGACCGAGCCAATTGGGCTCTGATGATATTATCGGTGACGCTTACGAGTATATGATTGCCAATTTTGCATCTGACGCGGGCAAGAAAGGCGGAGAGTTCTTTACCCCGAGTCAGGTATCTGAGTTGGTAGCATCCTTGGTGAAGCCGAAAGAGAATGACCGCATCTATGATCCCACCTGCGGCAGCGGCGGTCTGCTTCTGAAAGCGTACAAAAAGGTACCGAGCGGTAAAGTCGCCGTATACGGTCAGGAGCTGAACGCGCAGACATGGGCGTTGTGTACGATGAATATGTTCCTGCACGGTGTTGACGACGCCCGTATCTGGCAGGGTGACACCCTCGCTAATCCGCAGAACATTGAGGATGACAAATTTAAAACCTTCCAGGTAGTGGTGGCAAATCCGCCCTTCAGTCTGGACAAATGGGACAGCGGATTCTTATCGAATGATTCCGAGAACAAAAAAAACGGAAAAAAAGAGAAAATGAATGCTTCTCTCGATGTATGGAAGCGCTTCGACTGGGGCGTACCGCCTTCGTCCAAAGGCGACTATGCTTTCGTGCTGCATATGCTGAAATGCTTAGACGCGGAGCACGGCAGGATGGCCGTCGTACTCCCTCACGGCGTTCTGTTCCGCGGAGCAAGTGAAGGCAGGATCCGTCAACAGCTGATCGAAATGAATCTGCTTGACGCGGTGATCGGCTTGCCGGCAAATCTCTTTTACGGCACCGGCATCCCTGCCTGCATATTGGTGTTCCGCAAGGATCGCACCGACGATAAGGTACTGTTCATCGACGCGTCCGGTGAGGGCAATTACAAAAAAGGAAAAAATCAAAACATCCTGCGCGATGAAGATATCAAGCGCATCGTCGATACATATGAAGACAGAGAAACCGTCGACAAGTACAGCTACTTAGCCTCGCGCGACGAGATCAAAGAGAACGACTATAACCTGAACATCCCCCGCTATGTCGACACCTTTGAGGAGGAAGAGTTGGTCGATATCGACGAGGTCAAAAAGAATATCGCCGACATCGAAGCGGAGTTAGCAGAAGTGCAGGCACAACTTGCGGAGTATTTGGAAGAATTAGGAATTTAAGGAGGAATTATATGGCTACTACAGTTAATAAAGCTTTTGAAGAGTTTATGAAAGAATCAGTCAATTTGGATTCCGGTGTTGTTTCAGCAGCCAGAAAGAGCAGAGATAATCTACTTGATAATATTTCAGAGCTCAGCGAAGAAGACGGATTTTTTACTTTATGTTCGGACTTTAATGAACACTTTGGCTCATTTGCGAGAAGGACTAAATGCAGAGAGCTTGACGACATCGATTTAATGATAGGAATATCAGGTAATGGAGCTACCTATAATGGATCTGATCCGTGGGATAATATACGCATTTATGTGAGCTCAAAAGACTCAGCACAAAATGATTGCTCACGAGATGATGGCACATTAAATAGCACTAAAGTCCTTAACAAATTCAAAAAGGCATTAGAAGGAGTTCGAGAGTATTCTCGTTCAGAACTCCATCGAAACGGAGAGGCAGTTGTTCTCAATTTAATATCAAAAGATTGGTCATTTGATATCGTTCCTTGTTTTAAAACTGCTGTTGATGATAATGGGAATGAGTATTATTTAATTCCTAATGGTAGTGGTAACTGGAAAAAAACTGATCCTCGAAAAGACAGAGAGTATGTTTCATCTGTTAATCAAGAAAAAAGTGGTCGAGCACTGGAGTTGATACGTCTCGCTAAAAAATGGAACAGAGATACAAACGTTACCACTATTCCTTCATATTTATTAGAAACGCTTGTCGTATACTTTTGTGAATCGTGTTCTGACGAATTAAGTCCGTGTATTGATTATAGATTTAGAGACGCCTTAAAGTATATAAATAACAATATAGGCGTAGCCGTTTATGATATGAAAGGGATACAAGGTAATATTAATTATCTATCTCTATCCGATAGAATGGCTATCGCAAATAAAGCTTATGATGATTATCAAAAAGCAATATCTGCAATAAACTATGAAACAACGCAGAAAGACATGGAAAGTTCCATAAGTAAATGGGGTGAGATTTTTGGAAGCGACTTCCCTGAATACGACTAATAGTATCTATTCCCAACAGAATAGAGATTTCATAATAGACTGTTTAGTTGCACAGCGTAGTGAGTATTCAAGAGCAAAATTAATTAATCGATGGAAAGCTGGTATTACTCTCTTTGTAGCTGTCATATCGGTAATTGCATCAATCGTTGATAACGATGTTATTTCTGCAATATCCGGTTTGTTAGCAGTAGCTTTATTGATAATTAATAAATGGTTGGAAAAAGAAAGTAATTATCACAAAAAGCACGCTGCATCAGTTCAACAATACATTGATGTGAAGCTCTTTTCAGATGCTCTTGGTGTAGACAAAGCTATTTGGGGTGACATACCAAGTCAAAATGATTTAGCGGAAAGCATAACGAAATATAACCAAGCAGACAGAAATGAACTGATGAATTGGTATAGTGATTACTCTGCTTTACCTGTAGAGCAACAAGTACTTCGTTGCCAGAAAGAAAACATCAGATGGGATTCCGAATTAAATAAAAAGTATAGATGGTTTAATGTAATAATCTTCGTTATCGCGTTATTTGCAATGGTAGTTTCTTTCTTTGCAGTAAATCCGAGTTTTATCAAGGTGATTTGTATTCTGACATGGTTAGCTCCCTTAGGAGATTATTGTTACTCGATATTTTGTGAATTCAATCAAAGTAAAAAGCTTTATAACAAGGCGAACAAAAGCTTCAATCGTATAGAATGTAATATAAGCACCAACTCCGTTTTTATTGATGATTTGGTGTCACTGCAGTACCAAATAAATAAGAAAAGAGAAGAAGGATTTTTGGTTCCTGATTGGTTCTACAAAAAGTTTCACAGGAAACAGCAAAAGATAGAAGATCAAATCGCGAAAACAATCGTTTCTCAACATGTAGAAAGTAGTGAGAACAATGACCCCGGAAATCAAACAACGAATTGAACAAATCCGAAACGGAGAAGTACCGGAAGGGTACAAAAAAACGAAATATGGTATCTTCCCTTCACACTGGAAAGTCGATAAGCTGGGTAACTATCTTCAAGAGTATCGTGAACTGACAAATGAAATAGAAAAATATCCGGTTTATTCATCTTCGAGAAAAGGTCTGCTGCCCCAATCTCAATACTACGACAAACGTGAAGCAGTCACTACAAACTTAGGATATAAAAAAGTTCCTAATGGATATGTGACATATCGACACATGAGTGATGATGACATCTTCCGTTTCAATAAGAACACAACCGATGATACTGTATTAGTCAGTAGTGAATATCCTGTTTTCAATTGTAATACTAACGGCGATATAGATTACATTTTACCGTTGCTTAATGATTCTCCAAGATTCAAATACTATTGCAGAATACAGAAAATGGGAGGTACAAGAACAAGGTTGTATTATAAGAACCTTTGCCAATATACAACTGCGTTTCCTCCTTTGAAAGAGCAACAGAAAATCGCAAATATCCTCTCAGCGCAAGACAAGGTCATCGAGTGTTATGAAAAGAAGATAGAGCAGTTGAAGCGGATGAAAAAGTACTATCTGCAAAATATGTTCCCGAAGCGCGGAGAAACCGTTCCCAAAATCCGCTTTAATGGATATAGCGGGGCTTGGAATCATAAAAAGTTCATGGATCTTTTTTCTGAGCGCAGAGAAAAAACAAAAACGGAAAATGAAGACGTATTATTATCGTGTGCCATAAGTGGTATGTTTCTGAACTCAGAATTATTTGATCATTTTCGAGGAACGAGCACAATAGGATATTTAAAGGTTAAAAAAAACGATTTGATATTATCCGCGCAGAATTTGCACTTAGGAAACGCAAATGTTAATTTGCGTTTTGAGCATGGGATAATATCTCCTGCATATAAAATATTTGACCTTATCGATTGCGACCCAGAGTTTATTCAAGCATGGGTAAAAAAAGATGATACAAAAAACTTTTTCCTTGCAGTTTCAACTGAAGGAGCAAGCCAATGTAGAAAGAACATTGAATGGGATATGCTTAATGAACAATCTCTTCCTGCTCCAAGATTATCCGAGCAAAAAAGAATAGGATCCTTTTTTGGGGGGTTTGAGACTATAATTAACCTCCAACAGAGAAAACTTGAAGAAGAAAAGAAAAAGAAAAAAGCCCTGCAGCAGCTTTTGCTGACAGGCATAGTGAGGTTATAATTATGAACAATAATAAAATAGATAGCAATTATACAGTCACCAAGAACTTTGATTTTAGTGGTATGATAACCGGAATCGTAACAGTAAAAAGTGGAGTTAGGTTCATTAATCGTGGCATGCTCTGTGAAGATGTCATTATTGAACAAGATGCTTATTTCGGTAACTATGGAACTGTTATCGGAAGCATCAAAGGCGATGGTCACTTTGAACTCTGGGGAAAAATAAATGGTGATGTTTCACCAACTTTAGATGCTCAGATTCATATGGGTTCATATATAAACGGAAAACGCATTGAAAAAGAATCACCGTAATAATCATTCACATAGCGAGGCGGAATTTCCGCCCCGCTGTTCGTGCTTTTATGATCAAAACAGAAAGGAGCTTTTTCCATGGATAGAAACGCCTATTCCGAAGCGAATATCAGCCAAATTCCCGCGCTTAAACTTTTGCAATCCATGGGCTACACCTATATTTCACCGGAGGACTGCGCCAAGCAGCGCGGCAGCCGCTATCATGTGTTGCTGAAAGATATTCTCCGCGGTCAGCTTCGCAGGCTGAATCGCTATACCTATGCCGGAGTCGAAAACGAGTTTTCCTCCGCGAATATCGAACGCGCGATAGACGACCTTGACGAGCCGTTGTTTGACGGCCTTGTGCGCACAAGCGAAAAGATCTATGACGCGCTGCTGCTCGGCAAAAGCTACCAGGAGGTTGTCGGCGAAGGCAAGCTGCTCAGCTTCAATCTGAAATATATCGACTGGGATGATTTCGGCAACAACGTTTTTCATGTCACCGAGGAATTCGCCGTTGACAGTCAGGACAAACAGCATAACGCGCGTCCGGATATCTTGCTGTTCATCAACGGTATTCCGTTTGCAGTCATCGAGTGCAAGGCGCCTCAAATATCGGTTGATCAGGCGGTAGAGCAGATGATCCGCAATCAGCAGCCGGATTATATCCCCCAGCTCTTCAAGTTCGCCCAAATCGTAATGGCAACCAATAAAAACGAAGTCAAGTATGCAACGACCGCGACCGCTAAGAAGTTCTGGAATGTATGGAAAGAGCAGGATACAGAATGGCTGCAGGCGGAACAGGAGCGCTTGATCCCCGACCGTGTGCCGACGGTACAGGACAACAATATCATTTCGCTGTTCAGCATCAACCGCGTATATGAGTTGATACGCTACTTCGTACTGTTTGACGCCAACATCAAAAAGATATGCCGCTATCAGCAGTACTTTGCGATCAAAGAGATCATCAAAACCATCAACGAAACCGATGAAAAAGGCAACCGCCAGAGCGGTGTGATCTGGCATACGCAAGGCAGCGGAAAGAGTCTGACAATGGTTATGTTGGCAAAGTATCTGTTAATGGAGCTTTCTGAATGTCATCCGCGCGTCGTCATCGTTACCGATCGAAAAGAATTGGACAGACAAATAGCGGATACTTTTGCTCATACAAGGCTTAACCCTGCTCGCGCTACCAGCGGTCGCCATCTGATAGAATTGGTAAACAGCTCAAAGGCTGATATCATCACCAGTATCATCAACAAATTCAACGCGGCTGAGAATCAAAAAACCAAAAATCTGTCGCGTGATGTCTTTGTATTGGTTGACGAAAGCCATCGTTCCAATTACGGGTTGATGGCGACAAAGATGCGTAATGTATTTCCCAACGCCTGTTATATCGGCTTTACCGGAACACCTTTGATGAAAAGCGAAAAGAATACAATGGCAAAGTTCGGCAAGCTGATTCATAAGTATACGATCAAAGACGGCGTTGAAGATAAAGCGATTGTTCCGCTGATTTATGAAGGTCGATTTGTTGATCAAAAGGTTGACGAAGAAAACATTGACTTGTGGTTTAAGCAAACTACCAAACGCTTGACCGAAGCACAGCAGGAAGATCTAAAAAGAAAGTGGAGCAGTATCCGACGCTTGACCTCTACCGATGCACGCATCAAACGAATTGCCCTTGATATCAGTGAACACTTTACCGAAGGATTCAAGGATACAGGTTTCAAAGCAATGTTGGCGACAAACTATAAGCGTGATGCGATACGTTATCTGAACTGCTTTGAACAGTTCGGAGATCTGAATTGCGCCGTTGTTATTTCCCCGCCCGATATGCGTGAAAGTGTAGACGACGCCGATGAGGGAACGGATGATCTGGTTGTTTCCTACTGGAACAAAATGATGAGGCAATACGGTGACGCCGATCGATATGAAGAAACTATCAAAAACAAATTCTGCGATGGTGAGATTGATATTCTGATCGTATGCAGTAAACTGTTAACAGGCTTCGATGCGCCAATCTGTCAAGTGCTGTATATCGATAAAGAGCTTAAGGAACACGGACTGCTTCAGGCGATTGCAAGAACGAACCGGCTTTGTGAAGGCAAGGATTACGGTTTGATTGTGGATTATCGCGGTCTGATAGAAGAACTGGACTCTGCTATGGATATGTACAGCGGAGCTGGTTTGGAAAACTTTGAGAGCGGTGACCTGAAAGGTGTAGTCGTTGATGTGATGACCGCTGTCGGAGACCTCCGGAATTCCTATACAAATTTGATGGATTTATTTACCCCTGTTGCTGATATAACAGATTCAGAAGCGGTCGAAGTGTTCTTGGCTGCTGATGAGAAGCGTGAAGAGTTTTATCAACTTCTTTGCAAATTCGGCAGATCACTGAATCTTGTATTGAACTCAGAAAAAGCATACAATGCTTTTTCAAAAGATGAGAGGAAGAAGTATCAGGACACTTTCATCTATTTCTCCAAAGTTCGTCGAAGCGTCAAAATCAGGTATTGTGATGCAATTGATAACAAGGAATACGAGCCCTTGATGCAGAATCTGCTTGATACTCATTTATCGGTTGCAGGACTCAAACAAATCACCAATCCGATCGATGTTCTTGATAAGGATGAATTCAAAAAAGAGCTTGAAGAACTCGGATCCATGCGTTCAAAAGCTGATGCGATCAAAAGCCGAATGACAAAGAGCATCAGCGAAAACCGTGATGAGAATCCTGCTTATTATGACAGCTTTTCAAAACGTATTAAAGAAGCGCTGGAACTGTATAAGGAGAAGGTAATCACAGAGGCAGAGTATCTTGCCAAGATGCGAGATATCCTTGACGACTATCAATCAGGAAAGAGCACCGTCAGTTATCCTGAGCGCATTAAAAATAATGTCCATGCACAGGCATTCTACGGTGTTTTGAATGCAATCTTTACGGATGTTGAAAACAATGCTGTAACTCCTGATTTTGTTGCGGAAATTGCAGAAGATATAACCGCCATTTTTGCGAAGCATAACCAAGTGGATTGGTCTACCAACAAAACTATACATGATCGTATCTCGCAAGATATTGATGATCTGTTTTACAGATACGAGAAAGAAAAAGGATTGGTTCTTTCTTTTGAACTCATCGATAAGGTTATTGAAAATGTAAAAACTGTTGCTTTACGGAGGTTCTGATATAATGGAAAATGTAACCATCAGAACCGTAGAAGTTGAGACCCAAGAAATACACTATCAACTGGAACGTAAACCGGTAAAGAATCTCAACCTCAGGATCAGAAGTGACAGAAGTATTTATGTATCGGCTAATTCGGCTGTTCCTACTGATGAGATTGATCTGTTTGTAATCAGCAAGGCTTCGTATATTTCTAATGCCATCGAAAGATTTAACGAGATGGCAAAATACAAGCCTCAGCCAAAACAATATGTTAGTGGTGAGACCTTCTATATTCAAGGTCGGGCCTTAAGACTGCAGGTGTCAAAGTCTGAAAAAGATATGATCTCATCTGACGGAATATATATCTTTCTGTCTGTAAAAGATCCTGATAACTTTGATAAAAAAAGGCGAATGGTGAATCGATTTCTCAATAAACAGTGTAGACTTGTTTTTGAAGAAATCATCCACTCAATATACCCTGTTTTTGAAAAATATGGTGTTTCCTATCCGAAACTGAGAATCAGAAACATGGAAACACGCTGGGGATCATGCTTAGCAAAAAAAGGAATCATTACGCTGAATAAACGTCTTTTGGAAGCACCAAGGAATTGTATCGAATATGTAGTAATGCATGAATTCTGCCATTTTATTCATCCAAACCACTCAAAACACTTCTATATGTTCCTAACAATGCTGATGCCCGATTGGAAAGAGAGAAAGGGATTACTTGAGAGAATCTATTTCAACTATAATCTGTAACTGATAAGTTAGAAACACTTCTATATCTTATCACTTTTGCGTTCACTTAAAGTAAGGATGATACTATGTTATTTGATGGATTATATGAACAGGTAATCAACAGAGAACTGGATTCAGAGCTTGCCGCTACGGACAAGCTCAGTCAGACTGCGCCTATTGATAGTGAAGAAGCCTCGAAGATCCTCTCCAAATATGTTGCCGAGATTGTAGAAAAGGGTCTTGAAAACGTTAAGGACAACGGTGGAGATCTGAGTTCTCAGGTAGAGCTCGTCAACCGCATTGTCTCCACGATCACATCCGAAACACATGAGCCTGAATTTGATAGCCAAAGTGTAGCACAAAGAGCAGAGCAATTACTTGCCCTTATGGATAAGCAAAACAATATCCTTGCCGTCAACGAAAAGGCCGAGATCGTTCGCCCTGAGACCTCGATCGCCATGAGCTCACTGTTCACCGGTGCGGTACATGAGCCTCAGATGTATACGGAGCTTAAGAAAGAGATCGTCTCCTGCAACCGCATTGATATGCTGGTGTCTTTCATCAAGTGGAGCGGACTGCGCCTGATTATGAGTGAGCTTTCGGAGTTCACCCAGAAGGGCGGCGAGCTGCGCATCATCACGACAGCCTACATGGGCGCAACCGACGTCAAAGCGATAGAGGAATTGCGCAAGCTACCTAACACCAAGATCAAGGTCAGTTACAACACCAAGATCACTCGCCTTCATGCTAAGGCGTATATCTTCTATCGTGATACCGGCTTTACCACCGCGTATGTCGGTTCGTCCAATCTCTCAAATGCCGCTTTGACCAGCGGTCTCGAGTGGAATACAAAAATCACGAAAAAGGATTTGCCGGAAACGATCGATAAGGTTGCGGCAACCTTTGAATTCTATTGGAACGATAAAGAATTTGAGTACTATGACGAGGGTCAGTGCGAGCGCTTGTCTAAGGCGCTGAAGGCAGAGAAGTTTTTTGACACCAACAATCCTGAGATGTATACGATGGATATTATGCCGTATTCGTATCAGCAGGAGATTCTCGACAAGCTTGAAGCGGAACGAGAGGTGCGCGGCTATACCCGCAATCTTGTTGTAGCTGCAACAGGTACCGGAAAGACGGTTATCTCTGCATTGGACTATAAACGATTCAGGAAGAAGAATCCCAACAAGCCCTGCCGTCTGTTGTTTGTCGCTCACCGTGAGGAGATTCTGCGCCAGAGCATGTACACCTTCCGAGCAGTGTTGAAGGATGCCAACTTCGGAGAACTGTTTGTCGGCAACTACAAGCCTGAAAGCATTGATTATCTTTTCCTTTCGGTACAGACCTTCAATTCACAGGATTTTACCGAAAAGACAACTCCGGATTTCTACGATTACATTATCGTGGACGAATTTCATCACGCCGCTGCACCGACGTATCAGAAGCTGTTGTCGTATTATCAGCCTCAGATCCTTCTCGGATTGACTGCAACTCCTGAGCGTATGGATGGCAAGAGCATTCTTCCGTATTTTAACCATCGTATTGCTGCTGAGATTCGTCTGCCGGAAGCGATCAACCGAAAGCTGCTCTGTCCCTTCCAATACTTCGGTGTGACTGATACCGTTGATCTCGATCAACTCAAATGGGCGTCGGGCGGTTATGATAAAACAGAACTGTCAAATCTTTATACCATCAGCGGAACGATTGCTCAACGAAGAGCAGATCATGTTGTTTCTTCTCTGCTGAAATATGTAACTGATATTGATGATGTCAAGGGACTTGGATTCTGCGTTACAGTTGCACATGCTGAGTTTATGTCCGGATATTTCAACGAGCACGGCATCCCGTCCATGTTTCTGACCGGTAAATCTCCCGACGAGGAGAGGAAACTGGCTAAGGATAAGCTTGTGAAAGGTGAGGTGCGCTTCATCTTCGTGGTCGATATCTACAACGAAGGTGTCGATATACCCGAAGTAAACACAGTGTTATTCCTGAGACCGACAGAATCGTTGACGATCTTTCTCCAGCAGCTCGGTCGTGGACTCAGATTAGCAGAAGATAAAGAATGCCTGACCGTTCTTGACTTCATCGGCCAGGCAAACAGAAAGTATAATTTTGAAGACAAATTTGCCGCTTTACTTTCCAATGCCTCACGCAGCGTGACGCGCGAGATCAAGGACGGATTTACCTCTCTGCCGAAGGGCTGTTATGTACAGCTTGAGAAGAAGGCGGCTAAATACATACTGGATAATATCCGTGCATCTTACGGCAATAGTGCGGGACTTGTGTCGCGTATCGCTTCCTTTGAAGAAGATACAGGCTTAACCCTGAACCTCGAGAACTTCCTCAACTACTACCACCTTGATGTGCGTTCCCTGTATAAGTTTGATACCTTCTCTCGTTTGTGCGCTCGCGCAGATGTGATTGATGATTTCAACGAGCCCTTAGAGGAAACGATGAAGAAGGCCTTTGTTCGCCTTGCAACGATTGACTCACGCAGGCTTATTCGCTTTTTGTTGGATATCTTGCCTCGGCTTGATGACGTGGACTTCGATGCGCTTAGCGATGCTGAGAAGCGTATGATGCAGATGCTGTATGTCTCTATCTGGCTCAAAACCATTGATGATTGGAACAGCGATGAGGTTCTTGATAATCTCTACGCTCTGTCCGATTGTCCGGTTTTACTGGGTGAAATGTTGGAGCTGTTACAATATAACTATAATCATATCGACTTTATTGATGAGCCGGTCAATCTTGGCTTTGATTGTCCGCTCGATCTGCATTGTACCTATACGCGAGATCAGATACTGGTAGCGCTTGATTTTATGAAGCCTTCGACGGTACGTGAGGGTGTCAAGTGGCTTCCTGAAAAGCAGACGGATGTGTTCTTTGTTACGCTCAACAAAGCAGACAAAGATTACTCGCCGACAACAATGTACAATGACTATTCTATCAATAGCGAGCTGTTCCATTGGCAGAGTCAGAGTACGACGGCAGAAAACTCTCCCACGGGTCAACGATATATTCATCATAAGGAAAAGGGCACAAAGGTACTACTGTTCGTTCGAGAGTTCAAATCTGACCGAATCGCCAACGGCGCGGCAGCATATACCTACCTCGGAACAGCAAATTATGTGAAGCATACCGGCTCCCGCCCGATGAATATTACATGGAGACTGGATCATCCCATACCGGCTAAGTATCTGAAAAAGACGAACAAGCTGGTGGTAGGATAATACTAATTTTATCGTGAGTCTTTTCTTAGGAGTAAACAATGAATCAAGATCTTTTAAACGACGCTGATTTCGACACAAAAGAATGGTGGATAAAAAAGCTGAATGTGATTCTGAAAGATTCGGATTACATAGCAATTGATAATCCTACTGTAAAAGAAAATAACGTCGTCGTGATTAAAAAAGGTACCCTCTTACCACATTTTGTCGGAATAAAGCCTTCTAAAATCAGCGGAAAATACTCTTTATTCACAAAGCAAGAGATATATGAAATAGCTTCAGAACAATATGAAGTTCCACAGCCGGATAAAGTGAAAGGTAAACTTCCTCATTTCAATCAATTAGAGGATCCTGACTTTGCTTTTCACCTTGCGATGGTATTAGCGGACGATTACGGATGGTTTCCCTCTCCATCTGAGTATGATCCAAAGATCACCAAGGACATGTGGCTTGACTTCTTCTGTAATTCAAGCAAGTTTAATGATAACTACAAACATATGATGACGTCGATGTTGGCGTTAGGCGGTCAGGCATCGTGTGTTCAGCTCGAGGAACGTTTTGGTAACACTGCGAGTCATTACAGTATGACAGCAGTTCATATGGCGGAACAGGCACATAAGTATTTCGATTGTCCACTGTTTCAGGGGGAGGTTAGAGACGCAAAGCTCTGGACCTTACTCTTCAAAGGTAGACAAGCTACCTCAAAAGAGCGCGGTACATATATTTGGAAAATGAGGCGGCCATTGAAAGAAGCCTTAAATGAGTATGTTAAGAAAAGTGATAATCTAGGCAAAGTGGGTGAAAAAGTGAAACAACCGGATAATATCTACGATAAAAACCTCATCTTATACGGTCCTCCCGGAACCGGTAAGACCTACAGCTCTGCAATCTATGCGGTAGCGATCTGTGACAGAAAGTCAATCGATGAATTAACGGATTATGCAGCGGTAATGGCGCGTTTCAACGAGCTCAGGGACGAGGGACGTATCGCTTTCACGACCTTCCACCAGTCATACGGCTATGAAGAATTTATCGAGGGGATCAAGCCGTATACGGACGAAGATACAAAATCCATAAGTTACAGTGTCGAGCCCGGAGTGTTCAAGTCATTCTGTGAAACAGCAAAGAAGAAATCTATTGAGGGCAGTCCGCTGGATATTCCCGATGATGCGAGAGTATGGAAGGTTACGATCCGTCCGAACGTCCGGAAAGACTGCTTTGAAAATGATCGTATCAGAATCAACTGGGAGTATGATTCCGACATCGCTGTCCGATTTGTAGACGATATCACAAAGGGAGACCTGATCGTCACGACGGATGGTTCCAGAACCGTGATCAACGGGATCGCCGTAGCCGTAGATGATGATGCGTTCATTATGACTGACGCCGACAGTGACAGACAAACCAGAAAAGTGAAATGGTTGTCAAAGAATATTGCGGAAGAGGTCGCCTCTATTAACGCGGGTAAACAGCTTTCCAGACCTACGGTACATCGTGTGCCCAGCATATCGATCGCCAACCTAATGGAGCTTGCCGCGAAGAAGAACAAGGAGCTCTCATCGGTCGAAATACAGGAAAACAACAAGCCCTATGTTTTTATTATCGATGAAATCAACCGCGGTAACATCTCCAAGATTTTCGGTGAGCTGATCACACTTATCGAAGGAACAAAACGAGCCGGTGAACCGGAGGCTGCCTGTGCAATACTTCCCTATTCGGGAGAAACATTTAGCGTACCGTCGAACGTTTATCTTCTCGGTACGATGAATACCGCTGATCGGTCGATCGCATTGATGGATACGGCTTTGCGCAGGAGATTCAGCTTTGAAGAACTGATGCCCGATGCGGACGTCCTCAGAAAGATCGGCGCTGATAAAGTCGACGATCTCGATGTAGCGGCGATGCTGGAAAAGATCAATGAGCGAATCACTTTCCTTTATGATCGCGAGCATACGATCGGTCACGCGTTTTTCACAAGATTGAAAGATGAGCCCACCATAGCCGCCTTGAGCGCCATTTTCAAAAAATCTGTGCTGCCTCTGCTGCAAGAGTATTTCTATGAGGATTACCAAAAGATCCAGCTCGTGCTCGGCGATAACGCGAAAACGGATGATGCTCTCAAATTCGTTAAGGATGAAAAAGTCAACATCAGACAGATTTTCAAGGGCAACGCCGATGAGCTGATTGATATCGAAAAGAGATATACGATCAACGATGCGGCATTTGGCAACATCGAAAGCTATAAACAAATATGATAAAATGGAGGTGAAATCGTGAATAAGGTGCTGGAGGTCAGAGAGTATGATCTGATTACCTGTAATCCGGATTACAGCGATGTGTATCACTATATCGAAAAACCGCTGTTTGATTCTCTGGTTGCGTTTATTCACGAATTCACCGGCTCAGAAGAAAACGCTGATGCGATCGACTTTATGAAATGCTTCACGAAGAAGAATGTCGGCGATGTTGTCAGCATCCGAAATTATGTCGGGCTGATCGAAATGCAGAACGGCTTTCAGATACAGATCCTGCCAAAGATCGATTTGGCACGGGGAGAGGATATCGGTAATCAGGCGACAAAGAGGATCTTTCTGAGAATGTTGCGCAGCATGAAGGATTTTCCGAGTAAAGAATTCCATGACGCGAGCCTCAAAGTCGATCGCATGAATCTATACGAGCTGTTCATTAACATGTACCTGCAAGAGGTACGGCAGCTGCTCAAACACGGCTTGAGATCCGGCTATGTGAATCAGGAAGATAACCTGCGCTTTTACAAAGGCAAGCTGCTGACAAAGGAACACATCAAGCAAAATTACGCGCATAGTGAACGATTCTATCTGTCCTTCGATGAATTTGCTCCCAATCGTCCGGAGAATAGGCTGGTAAAGTCAACACTACTCAAGCTCGCACAGTTGACATCCAGTGCGGAAAACTCAAAAGAGATCCGCCAGTTGCTGACCGGTTTTGAACTGGTACAACCATCAACGAATTATGAGAAGGACTTTGCATGCGTGACGATCGACCGCACCACCAAGGATTATGAAACGCTCATCCCTTGGTCAAAGGTGTTTTTGTTTAACAAGAGCTTCACGACCTTTAGCGGTAAGACGCAGTCCAGAGCGCTCCTCTTTCCGATGGAAAGTGTGTACGAAAGCTATATCGCTGGGCAGGTGAAAAAGATGTTTCAGCCTGAAGGCTGGATGGTATCCTCCCAGCACAAGGGATATTATTTGTTTGAAGAACCGCGCCGACAGTTTTCGTTACGACCGGATATCGTGATGAAAAAAGAAAGCCGCATCGTTATCATGGATACAAAATGGAAATCGCTGATCCCTGACGAATACAAGAACTACGGTATTTCACAGAGCGATATGTACCAGATGTATGCGTATTCCAAAAAGTACAGAACGCCTGAAATATGGCTTTTGTATCCGATCAACCACGAAATGCGCGGACACAAGGATATCCGTTTTGATTCCGGTGACGGTACAATGGTGAATGTGTTCTTTGTCGATATCGAAAAGATCAGCGATAGCATGGAACAGTTAAGAACAAGAATCGACAATTAATTATTATGCGAGGAATAATATGACCGAAGTAGTAGCGGCGCTGATATGGGGCAAAGATAAATTCCTGATCTGTCAGCGGCCGGAGTTTGCGGAATACAAAAAGTAAGGAATGATAACCATGATCTGTCATCCCCGAGGGCAGCGATGTGGATAATACCCGTAAGCGTGAGTATTACGATGTGACGTATGGGCATCTCATATCGCTGGGAATTAGAAAAGTATGATGGTTTTACAAGTATTACAAAATTCAAAGTAGTAATGTTGACAACAACTGTGTCACTGTGATATATTAAAAGCATCCCAAGGTTATCTTGGGATGGGCAACACCATAGACTACCATCATTTATTCTTGGAGCTTGCTCCAGAAAGGAGGTAGTGCTATGAACTTTACTGTCAAGATTGACTGGAAGTTTGTCGTTGCCCTTGGCGTAGCTGTCAGTGGGGTTGCCCTCTCTTTGAAGGTTAATCCCGAAGCAGCTGCAAAGGCATTAACCCACGCGGTTGATGCTTGTAAGGAGTTAATGGTTGCCAGAAATGGCAATCATTGATTTCCTTATGTCAGGGCACATAATCTTCGGATTATGTGCCATTTTCATTATGGAGAGATTTATATGAGTAGTGTGATGAATACTAAATCAGAAAAACATGAAGCAATTCGTGATGGTTTAGCTGCGATTGAAGACAGTGTTAACTGGCTTAATGAGTATGAACAATGGAGGAACGATGAAAAAAATCAGTTTGACTCATTACTGGAAGTAACTGATCCCTTTGATTTGGAGAATTCTGGAAATAGATTGTTATTTTGTTTATCTGATCCAGAAGATTCACTTGATTTAGATATGATACGTATGTCAATCTTTCTGAGTGAACGCTTGTTGAAGGAATTAAAACAAACCTTTGAAAAAGTGCGTAATGAAAAAAACAGAGTCAAAAAGCAAAAAATCATTGAGGAATATTTTGAATTGGTCGACAGAATCACCCAAAGTAATAGTCTTGCGTTTTGCATAGTGCTTCTGAATGAGCTCGCTGATAAACAAATGGTTCTTTGCGGAAATCGTATTGTTGATCTTTACGCAAGGTTTTTCTCTTTAAGAGAAATCCTAAGAAAAGCATCAAATGAATCTTTGTATCTTTTGTTTACATATTGGCGTATCACAAGATCTAGAAACAGTCTTCGAATCTTGGTTAAAGCTGTTACAGAGTATATTAGAACTTATTTCTACGATTTTAACAATAACCCCGATATGCATCTGGATTATTCTTTAGATGGTTTGATCCTGATAAAAAAGCTATCCGTTATTTCTCACTGGCTTGAATTCATTGCATTTCATACAAATGAAATATTTGAAGAATACAAGAAACAAAACTGGCTTATGCCAACTGATAGTTTAGCAGATGACTTTATTGCAACAAACCAGATTTCTCGATACACAATGTATTGCTATAAACGGTCATTCCCATCTGATCGCGATGACACTGTAAGAAATAAAGCAGTTTGTTATTACGGGTATTTGATTTGGATAAAAACCGTTGATGTTATGTATATTGTTTGGGATATATTGTATGTTTTGTATAGTTATTCGGATAATGATCTTAAGAAGATGAATACTACACGAGCTGAAGTGTTGGAGTTATTTGACAACATGGAAAGAGTGCGTGATTATTATAAAAGCAAGGTGTTTTTTCATCAGGTATATTATCAACTGGAAAGAAACTACCTGGATTCCAATGTCATGGAAGCTCTTGAAGAGGATGCAAAAATTCTCTCTGAAACTGTGGATAATACCATTGAATTTATTGAAGCCATTGCTGATGACGATATCGAAGCACTTCTTCAATCAAAACAACAATATATCTCCCATCTTACTGGTTATACTTCAGAGGAACAACAGAAAGAATTAGACAGATTGGCTCAACGTATCGTTGATAAGATAAAGTCTACGATAGAAAAGATGGATGTATATGATGAATTATACAAGGCTGTTTCAAAGGATTTTCAACCCTATGCCGGTACACTTGTACAGTATCCGAAAATATTCTGTTCGCTAGTTTCAGCTGAGTATTTGTTCCAACAATATGTTGAAAGTTCTGATATCAATCAGAATTTTGATTATAGCTGTATATCTATCATGTATTATGTTTCACTTGAGGATTTTCTCAATAAATTGATTTATACACCGTATGCTAATGAGATTCTAGCGAAGCTAAGTGATGATGATATTTCCAATAAATCAATTTGGAAAAATTATGTATCAGATAATCGCTATTTCTGGAAAAATAAGAAACTAAAAAGGACGTGCGAGATAGGAAATATCGGGCACTTACTTAAGTCGATTAATAAAGAAACTTGCTTTATGGATTATATCACTGAGAAATATCCGAAAACAAATCCAGAACACCTTATGGACTTGGGGGTAAGATTAGTTAATATTGCACCGCGAAGGAATGAAGCAGCTCATGGAGGAAATTATATTACTTATTCTGATGTCTGCGATGATAAGAAAGAAATATATAACACAGTCGTTTCTGAGTACAAAGGAATGATCAAAGAATTATTAGAGATACTTCTTTGATAGTATAAATAGTTTATAATTGATTACCTTGATAGTGAGGTTATTATGACCGAAGTAGTAGCGGCGATGATATGGGACGGGGATGGGTTCCTGATCTGTCAGCGGCCGGAGCATAAGGCTCGCGGATTGTTATGGGAATATGTTGGCGGAAAAGTGGAAGCCGGCGAGACAAAACAGGAGGCTCTCATCCGGGAGTGCCGGGAGGAGCTGGGCGTTACCATCACAGTCGGTGACGTATTTATGGATGTGGTACACGAGTACCCCGACATCACGGTTCATCTCACGCTGTTTCACGCCAAGATCACCGAGGGTACGATCCGGCTCTTGGAGCATAACGCCGTCGCATGGATCACCCCTGCCGAGATCCCGAACTATGCTTTCTGTCCCGCGGACAAGGAGATCAATGCAAAAATCATAAAATATTATCAATAATCATAATGCAATCGTTATTAAGGGATCGCGGCTGTCTTTGCCATGAATGATCAAGCAGCATCTATTATCCTGCCGTCGGGTTTACACTCGGCGGCGTTTCCGTTTCCAGTCATGAAAAATAGTGAAAAAATAGTGAAAACTTAGTGGAAGTTTCGTTTCGGCTGTGATATAATAACCGTATAAATACGGTTATTCAGACTGTAGAAAAACCTATCCGGCCCCCTCTGACGAGGGGGCGGCAAGAAGTATGATTCACAGAGAAATAAACGTAAAATGCGGGGGAGAGATAACGCGACGATAAAGAGGAAACAGAAGGATTGACTTAACGCCGTGAAAAAAGGCACTTAAAATGCGGCTTGAGTCAAAAGTCGGAGAATCATTGTCAGGTTTCGTTATCTCTCCCTCAGTCGCCTTAACGGCGACAGCTCCCTCGTCAGAGGGAGCCTCGGAAACGTCCTGCGTTTTATATGATATACTTTTTCGACAAACTGAATAACCGTATAAATACGGTTATTATACAAGATTTATATTGCCCGCTCAGTTTGTCGCTGTGCGACAACGGGCGATGGCTGATCATATCATATACTCTTTCAGAGTTATGATATAATAATGCTAAAGGTGAAGGTGTTTTTATGATCAAAGTACCCCTGACAAATGAAATACTGAAATATATCACAGAGATCGACAAGAATCGGTATACGGTCTCTTCTGTCAAGCTCTCGAAGACGGTCGCGAACAGGCTACGCAAGAATTCCAAAAAGAAAAGCTCCTATGCCTCCAACAAGATTGAGGGAAATCCCCTCTCGGAGCAGCAGGCGAACGACGTCATCGAAGCCGACGAGCACAAGCATTTTTTGAAGCCCGAGCAGGAGGTTCGCAACTACTTTCTGGCTTTGAATTACCTCGAGCAGCAAGCAAAGGAAAAGGCGCCGTTCTCTGAAGAGCTGATTCTATCCGTGCAGAAGCTCGTGGAGAAAGGCGCGTCCAAAGAGAAGATCGGGCTGAGAGGTCCGACGCCGCCCGGCGTATTGTTCGCTGTATACGATTCGCAGAGCGGAACTCCTGATTATATCCCGCCGGAGTATCGCGATATTCCCGAACTGTTGGATGAGCTGGTAGAGTACGTCGATTCAACTGACGATCATCCGCTGATCGTGGCGGCGGTCGTGCATTATCAGCTGGTCACGATCCACCCGTTCGAGGATGGAAACGGCAGAACCGCCCGTCTGCTGTCAGGCTATATTCTGGACAGCAACGGTTACGGCTTCAACGGTATCGGCTCGCTGGAAGAATACTTTGCCTACGATGTAGACGAATATTACAGTTCTTTGCAAATGGGGCTGCCGGCACTCTACTATTCAGGCAGAGATAACCCGCCGCATCCGGAGATCTGGATCAACTACTTTTTGCGTATGGTACTGCTGTATTCCAACAAGGTTCGCGAGTTATCGGACGCGTCGAGCGCGGATGAGATCAGCGGCAGCCTGTCGTATCTCAAGCCGAGAGAAAAGGAACTGCTGCTGTTCCTTCTGAAACAATATCCGAGAGAGTTCACGCCTATTGAGGTCAGCCGTGAGATCGGCGTTACCAATAAAACGGTCATCAATCGTTTAGCGGCACTGGTGAAGAATGGTTTTGTCGAGCCGATCATGGTACACGAACGCATCCGGAGCTATCAGCTCAGCGACTTTGCAAAGCAGAATGAGAAAAAGATCGTTCAACAAATATGAAAGAGTATTTAACTAAATGGAGGCTATGACTATGACCTGTCCGAGATGCGGAACAAAGATAGATAGTTTACCCTGTCCGAACTGCGGCTTTCCAGTGCTACGGTGTGTTTTCAGACGAATAAAAAAGCGGAGAACAGGTGACCACCTTATTCTATTTCCCTATAATCAATATAAACTGTTGATCTATATGTTGACTTAAAAGAGGTTGATTGTTATATGAGAGTAAATAAAATTACATCGCTGATAACTGCTATCACTTCGGTACTGTTTGCTGCTCTTTGTTTTTTTATCCCTAAAGATACAGTTTACTATGATATATCTCTCGCCATATTCGGTAGCGATTTAATTGCATTTGTTTTATCATTCATTGAATACTTTTCCGTTCGTAGAGAGGTAATTGAAGAATTCTATGTAGCTTCACTAAAAGCGCTTTCTTCATTGAAAAAAATAGAATATATGCATTTTGATATACAGGATGAAATGCTAAAAAACTGTCTTGTTGAAAAATCAAAAAATGATAATGAATCAATTGCTATGGTTCTGGGAAAAAGCCATGAGGCTAGGAAAGCCTTTCTCTGTTTCAAAGGCTTTAGTGATTCAAATTTAGAAAAGGATAATGCAATAGACTATTATAATCGCGCAATAGATGAATATAAAGAAAACATCCGCTCTGTAGCTAAGTCATATCTAGAATTCTCAAAAACAGATTTATCTATCATGACTTATTACTATGGGAAGATGGATTTCTTCTTCGCAAATAAAACAATTAGAAATTTCGTTTATATAGACATTTACAGTAAGATTTGGAATACGAGAAGCGATGTGATGAGTGTGGCATTTGATTATGAACTGCTTTTAGATAACAAAGGAAACAGTGCTGTATGCATAGATAAAACACGTTCTATAGAAAGGCAATTGTTTCGAATCGAGGAAAGTACGGTCGGTGAGTATAAATGCTTATCAGTTTATTTTGATACTGCTGATCAAATCAGCGATAGTTTAGAAAAACTGATTTCATATACCAGAAAAGGACGAAAAACGGAGTATCAAAAACATATTCCCGTTAAAGGTATTATGACACTTCAAAGTGAATCTCAAACTGAGTGTGTGAAGAGCGGAACAGGAGCATGAAATGAAAAACGGAAAGCAACCGAATCCGAACGTCATCCACCCGATCAAAGGGTACGACAAAGAGATCTACATCAAGCCCGCGATCACCAATCCCAATATCATTGTCGGTGATTTTTCCTATATCGCCGATTCTGATTTTGAAAGCCATGTGACACACCTTTATGAGTGGAACGGCGATAAGCTGATCGTCGGCAGATTCTGCCAGATAGCCGCGGGCGTGGAATTTGTCATGAACGGCGCGAACCATCAGATGAACGCTGTGACGACATTCCCGTTCTATACGCTGGAGGGTTGGGATATGGAGCCACCGGCAGCGACCGATATGCCGCTCAAAGGCGATACCGTCATCGGAAATGATGTATGGATCGGGCAAAATGCCGTGATCCTGCCCGGCGTTCATATCGGTGACGGAGCGATCATCGGTGCGAACAGCGTTGTCGGCAGTGATGTGGAACCGTACACCATTGTCGCCGGAAATCCTGCGAAGGTTGTGCGAAAGCGCTTTGATGATGAGTTGATCGATTTGCTTCTGTCCTTTATATGGTGGGATAAAAGCATCGACGAAATAAACGACCTGATCCCGATACTGACTTGCAGTGATCTATCGAAGGTCAAGGAAGAAATAGAGGCAAGATTATGATCGTACTGATCACAGGAGCATCTCACACCGGTAAAACGCTTCTGGCGCAGAAGCTGCTCGAAAAATATCATTATCCATATCTGTCGATCGACCATCTGAAAATGGGCTTGATCCGCAGCGGCAATACCGATCTTACACCGATGGACGACGATGACAAGCTCACAGCGTACCTCTGGCCGATCGTGCGCGAGATGATCAAGACCGCGGTCGAGAACGATCAAAACCTGATCGTGGAGGGCTGTTATATCCCGTTTGAATGGCGAAAGGATTTTGATGAGAGATACTTACCGTCGATCCGATTTATCTGTCTTTGTATGACGGACGCGTATATCGACGCGCATTTTGACGAGATCATCGAGCACGCCTCGGATATCGAGCAAAGACTGGATGATAGCTGGTGCACGACCGAGAGTTTGAAAGCCGACAATCACAGATATATCGAGGGTTTTGAAAAAAGCGGAGAGAAGGTCACAATGATCGAGAACGCTTATTACCTGTCGGGAGCAGATTAATGATCAATAAAGAATACCGCTTCGATGCGGTGATACAGCAGAATCTCGATATGGACGCGGCGTACATCATCTTCCCCTATGACGTCCGCGAGGAGTTCGGCAAAGGCAGGGTGAAAGTCCGTGCTGCCTTCGATGGTGTGCCCTATTACGGCAGTATCGTCAATATGGGCGTGAAGGATGCTAACGGCAACACCTGCTACATCATCGGCATCACAAAAACGATCCGCAAAACGATCGGCAAGACCTTCGGCGATACCGTAGAGGTCACTATCACAGAGATAAATAAAAAAACGAAATCGGCAGCAGAGAATTGAGGTTAATCGATGAGTAACAGTACATTTCTGGAAAACTATTATAACGGATATGATGAAGAGGGACGTCTCGAAAACAGCCGCGTCGGCCAGGTGGAATATCTCACCACGCGACGGTATCTTGATCCTCTGTTGACCGCAGACTGCAAGATCGCCGAGATCGGCGCGGGCACAGGCAGATATAGCGTTACACTCGCCAAAGAGGGATACGACGTCACCGCAGTGGAGCTGGTACAGCACAATCTGGATATTCTTACCGGCAAGTTCGACGGCAGTGAGAATATCCGGACACACCTCGGTAACGCGCTCGATCTGCATATGCTCGGGGACAACACCTATGATGTCACGCTCCTGCTCGGCCCGATGTATCACCTGTATTCCGAGGAGGATAAGATAATCGCTCTCAGAGAAGCTGTCAGGATCACAAAGCCGGACGGTCATGTTCTGGTTGCATATTGCATGAATGAGGCGACGGTGATCCAGTATGTGTTCGGCGGTCGTTATCCGGGAAGTAATCAGCTCAAATCGGTTCTGGAGCTGAATATGCTCACCGACGACTGGAAGTGCGTCAGTGAGCCGAAAGACCTTTTTGAAATGGTTCGAACAGAGGACATCGAACGACTGAATGCGGCTGTCCCAGTCGAGCGGGTGAAGCTCGTCGCCACAGACGGAGCGAGCCGCTATATCCGTGAGTATCTGGAAGAAATGGACGAGCTGACATTTGACAAATGGCTGTCCTATCATTTCGCGACCTGCGAGAGGCAAGATCTGATCGGCGCGACCAATCACAGCTTGGACATATTGAGAAAACGATAAAGCTGCACGGAGGTGCAACATGGGACTGTTTGCTAAGAAATACAAGGTCGACTATTGCGGTCAGAAGATGACGTATCCAAACGCGAAGGACGAGTACAAAGCCGGAGAAAAGGTGACGTTGTACTTTGATATGATCGCCACGGATACGAACTATTCATTCACCCTTGACGGCGCAGAGCTGATGAGGGACTATGATCGGGAGAAGGGCTTTGTCCTGAGCTTCACCATGCCCGATCACGATGTAAAGCTGCATTGCTTTTCACGCAACACGATGCTCATAGATATGCCTGAGGAAGAATGAGAGATCGGAACATAAAATGACCTCTACAAAACACGGTTAACATCAATCTCGTCAGGGAGGACAAAACAATGCTGGAAATACTGAAAAACAGGTTTATTGAAAACATGGATCGCCACCCGAATCTTCAATGGGAGTATGTTGAAAGCCGACTGAAGGATAATCCTGCCGCGCTGAAGGCTTTGCGGAATATGGAGGAAAGCGGCGGCGAGCCTGATACGATCGGCTTTGATGAAGCCGGAGAGAAGCTCATCTTCTGTGACTGTTCCAAGGAATCTCCCGCCGCCCGCAGAAGTCTGTGTTACGATGATGAGGCTTTGCAAAAGCGAAAGAAGAATCCGCCGACAGGCAGTGTGGAACGGCTGGCGAAAGAAATGGGCATCGAGCTTCTGACAGAAGACCTCTATTACAGATTACAGCAGAGCGGAGAATATGACTTAAAAACGTCGAGCTGGATCCATGCGCCAGAGTCGATCAGAAAGAAAGGCGGAGCCTTGTTCTGTGAGCGTCGGTACGGAAGGGTGTTTACCTTTCACAACGGAGCGGATTCCTATTATTCATCCCGCGGTTTCAGAGGATATATTTGCGTGTGAATCCTGATCTGTTTATGCGTTGAGAACAAAATCGATCGGTGTGAGGAACAATGAAAGAAAACATCCTGCAAGTGAATAACCGCAATGAATTCAGGCAATGGCTCTCGGTTCATTCATCAAAAGAAAGGGAATGCTGGATCAAGGTGAAGCGCGGGAGGCCGATCAGCCCGGATGTGTTCTGGTATCTGGACGCCGTTGAAGAGGCGCTCTGCTTTGGCTGGATTGACAGTACCCTTGCAGTTGTTGACGGAGTACGGATGCAGAGATTTTCCCCGAGAAAAAAGAACAGCCCGTGGACGGAGCTGAACAAAGAGCGGGTCCGTCGTCTGGAAAAACTGGGCTTGATGACTGACGCCGGCAGAGCAGTCCTTCCCGCAATGGGCGCTCGGAGCTTTAAGGTCGACCGTGATATTGAGACAGCGATGAAAAGCGCGCGGTGCTGGTCTAAATTCAGGAGCTTCCCGCCATTATATCAGCGAGTTCGCGCGTATAATGTGGCTTTTTACAAGAAGCGGAATCCAGCCATGTATGAGCAAACGCTTGCACATTTGATCGCGGAAACAAAAAATGGGCGATTGTTCGGAGAATGGAATGACTATGGCAGACTGTTGAACTACTGATTTATTTGCTGATTGAGAACGGAGGGTAAATATGAGCAAAAAGATCATCGCGGTCAACGCAGGCCCGAGAAAGGGCTTTAATACCGATACGCTGATCAACGAAGCAATCAAAGGCGCTGAGTCAAAGGGCGCAGAGGTAGTAAAATTCGATTTGTTTCGGTTGGAACGGTACACGGGCTGTATCTCCTGCTTCGGCTGTAAAAAGGAAAAGAATAAGGGCCATTGTATCTGCCGTGACGGATTGACGCCCGTGCTCGACGCGATCAGAGAAGCGGATGGTCTGATCATCGGATCGCCGAATTATCTGTCCGAGATGACGGCTTCTTTCCGCGCGCTGTATGAACGCCTGATTTTTCAGAGCCTGACCTACAATCTCGAAACCCCTTGCTGTAATCAGAACCCGCTCCCCGTGCTGCTGATGTAGGACGGATTTTGCGGACATTCAAAATAAAAAAGAATGTGGAGGTAACAGACAATGGCAAAATCATTATTTGAGGAACTGGGCGGCAAATACGAAAGGCAAGGGGATTATTTGATACCGTG
>Ga0256405_10002105_pt1 | contig 48485 bp, 65 predicted proteins | sample RumenRJG_02DNA_FD_189096 | JGI IMG/M metagenome (GOLD analysis project Ga0256405, IMG submission 189096) | Bovine rumen microbial communities from Lethbridge, Alberta, Canada - RJG_02 | ecosystem: Host-associated > Mammals > Digestive system > Stomach > Rumen | place: Canada: Alberta...
CATGGAGAGCGGAGTCAAGGGATACTTCGAGTTTATAAGCGTCCAGAACTACACAAACCTCAAAGGAGTGACAGATCCGAAAGCATACCTGCAGAACATCAAGGCGGACGGATATGCCACTTCTCTCAATTATGTTGATAACCTCATGGCGGTTATCAAAACATGGAATCTCACAGAATACGATAACAAGGAGGTGGACACGATGAGCAATAGTCCATTAGTCGTTTACACCAAGCTCTCACCCAACAATTCAGGAGCCAGAAAACACGCTATCGATAGGATCAGTCCTCATTGCGTGGTAGGCCAGTGCAGTGTGGAGACCCTCGGAAATATTTTCGCTCCCACATCAAGACAGGCATCCTGCAACTACGGCATCGGACCCGATGGAAGAGTCGGTATGTATGTAGAGGAAAAGAATCGCTCCTGGTGTACTTCATCCAGTGCGAATGATAACAGAGCGGTGACCATTGAATGCGCTTCAGATGCAAAGGCACCATATGCATTCAAGGATACGGTCTACAACAGACTGATAGATCTCTGCGTGGATATCTGCCAGAGAAACGGCAAGAAGAAGCTGCTCTGGATCAGCGACAAGGCCAAGGCGCTTGCGTATGAGCTGAAGAGCGATGAGATGCTCCTGACGGTTCACAGATGGTTCGCAAACAAGTCCTGTCCGGGAGACTGGCTCATGGCAAGGATGGACGATCTGGCAGCAAAGGTGACCGCAAGGCTCGGTGGAACTTCCACGGGTGGCGGTACCGAGACGAAGAAGCCTGTCTACAGAGTACGGAAGACCTGGTCTGACAGCAAGACTCAGGTCGGAGCCTACAAGGTTCTGGCGAATGCCAAGAAGGCGGCGGACGAGCATCCGGGATATGCGGTCTTCGATGAAAGCGGTGTGAAGGTATATCCTATTTCAGAGCAGGCGGTAACACCGGCAAAGAAGTCATATACCGTCATGATCGATGCGAATGTCCTGAATGTAAGAAAAGGACCCGGAATGAACTACGGAATCAACACAACGGTTCGCAAGGGCGAGATCTACACCATCATCGAGGAATCTGCAGATAGTAAGTGGGGCAGGCTGAAGAGCGGAGCAGGGTGGATATCCCTCGCATACACTCGCAAGAAATAGCGTTCGGATGCCGCACTGTAGCCATGCACGGTGTGGTGTTTGAATATAAAGAGGCGGCAAGGAGTAAAATCCTGCCGCCTTCTTTTTTTATTTTTTTCTTTACAGATTTACATAACAGTGGTATCATGGGGCGGAGGGAAGGGGTTTAAGGGGAAACAAAACCCCTTCTTTTTTTACGCTTTTTTACTCTCTTTTTCATTATGAGGGGCGAACCCCCACATTATAAAAAAGCGAACATCAGAGCCTTAAAAAAAGAGTTTCACCATCCCATGTACACTCCTGAACTACTTCTCTCACTATTGCATTCTTCTCATCTGCAGACAGACCGGAAAGAGACTTCATCATCCCGGCGATCTCCTGCGACCGCTCGGCAGAGGTCTTTTCTGCAGAAGCAGACCTTCTCGATTCAGACTTCGCAATTTCAATCTCCCTGTTCACAGCAGCCAGAGACAGATCCTCGGTCTCGATCTGGGCGATGATATACTTCGATGCAGCGGATCCTTCTGCGAGGCTCTCAGTGAGTCTGCTGATACGAGATCGGATAGCCGATGCCTTCCGTTCGAGATCCCGAAGAGCAGCGCCATCGTCCTTTTTCTCTTCCACACTGGAATACTTCCTGATCACGGACGGATCCGCTTCAATGTCGGAGAAGATCGCAAGGACCCGATCATCAAGTTTTGAGCATTTTATCATCGACATATCACAGGCTTCGACTCCCTGCCTCATTCTCTTCAGGCAGTAGTAAGAAGAGCAGACCCTTCCATGAGCCAACTTCTTCCTGGATACCTGCATCAGACCTCCGCACTTGGCGCAGCGCAGTGTACCCTTCAGGAGAGGAATATCATACTTTTGCTTCTTCTCGAATGTGTTCTGACGGAAACGAGCCTGAACAGCGAGCCACTTTTCTGCAGGAACGAACGGAGCATGAACGCCTTCGCACACTACCCATTCAGAATGCGGCTGCACCTGATGCTTTTTATTCTTCTCGGTAGATCTACCGTAGATCATCACTCCACATTTTCCATCCCATGACTCACGCTCATCCGCCATCTGGCATCCCAAAGCGCTATAGAAATCCCATACCTTAGGAGTCGCAGGAACGCAGTACGGCATCGTCAGGATCTTGTAGAGCTGCGTAGTAGAGAAGAAGGCTCCATTCACTGTCCGTCTTCCCTGGCGCTTGAACTCCGTCTCCATTGCCTGCAGAGAGTATCCGCCTTCGAGAAACTCATCATAGATGCCAAGGACATATTCTGCAGCATCCGGAACCGGAACGATGGTGCAGTGTTTCTTCCCATTGACCTCGATCCGCTCCCTCTTATATCCGTATGGCGGATTGCCACCAGTCCACAGACCCTTCTTCGCAAGACCGATCATGTTATCGGTGACACGGGCGGCGATCGTTTCCCTCTCCATCTGGGCGAACACCATCGTGACATACATCATGGCTTTTCCGATCGGAGTAGCGGTATCGATGTTCTCTTTTATGGATATGAACATGACTCCATGCTCTTCCAGGGAAGAGTATATGTTTGCGAAGTCCTTCACATCACGGGAGAGACGATCAAGCTGATACACAACCAGAGCATCCACGATCCCGTCAGAGATATCTGCGAGCAGTCGCTTCAGACCTGGGCGGTTCGTATTGGCTCCGGTGAAACCTTCATCCTGATAGCATTCGAAGGACTCCACATCATCAGGGAACTTGAAATCTACAAACTCCCTACACATCCTCTGCTGATTGTCTACAGAGTCGGATTTATCTGAATAGATGGACTTTCGTCCATAGGTCGCAAAACGCATATAAAACCACCTTTCTACTTGTAGAATCGCCGGAAAGATGGTAGAATAATCGCATGGGTTGTGATTTTCTTTCGGCAATTCCGTAAGGGAATCCAAGGCCGTCACCTTCGCAGAGTGGCGGCTTTTTATTTTGCTTCAAACAGTACACGGGATCCTTCTTTTCTTCTCGTGACTTTTCCTTTCTTTTCAAGATCTTTCATAATACTTTCATAGGAGCGAACTTCATCTTCAGAGAGGATCTTCTTCAGATCTACCTGACTAATCGCTCCTGCCTTCTTCACTTCGGAGAGTAGCTTCGACTTTATAGATCGGATCCTCTTCTGATCCGCCTGCCTCTCATTCCATGCATCCAGATATTCCTGATATTCATTCGCCATGAACGAATCGAAGTCCTTCTGCACCTGATACCGGACAGCATAGCCATCCTTCTTCAGATAGTCCTCTCCGCCATTCTGCAGACAGAATTCCCGGAACTCATCGAACAGAGCCAGGGAGCGCCGGAAGGCTTCAACGGTCCGCTCCGGATTGTCATAATATTCGACAGACTGGATCCTCTCGATCCACTTTTCTACTTCTGTCTCATGCGCTTCGTAGAACTTCCAGTAGTTATCAATGCCGCCATAAACAGGATGAGGATCCTGATCAGGCTTCTTTTTGAACAGTCCGAACAATCCCATAGTCATTCTCCTTTCATTTCATTCTCGGCATTCTGGGTCTCCAGTAATGCCTTCGCATAAGCCTCTAACCTCTTCGTCCGTTCCGGATCGAGCTTTCTATAGCAATCTATCAAAGAAGACTCTCCGCCTGGCATCGATGCATCCCATCCCATCAGATAAGACTCTGACACATTCAGGAACGAAGCGATCGCTTCGATCTTATTCGATGGAATATTTGTGACGATACCGTTCTCATATTTATAGATCGTCTGCTTCGTAGTATTCGCAGCTTTGGCAAGCTCATCCTGAGTGGCACCTTTTGCTTCTCTTGCGTCTTTTATCCTCTTTCCTATCGTCATGTCGCTCGCCCCCTTTTATTTGTAGGAACCCTGTGTATCTCCAATTATATTACAAAAAATAATATTTTCAAGTAAAAAATGACTTGACAGGTTACAAAAATGTAATATAATGGTCATTGAGCAGTAACTTGTCAGGTTACCGGAAGCAGAAAGGAGTACAAAGATGATCAGAACTGATGAATTAAGAGGAATCATCGCAAAGAATGGAAAATCACAGAGAGATGTGGCTACAGCCATCGGAGTGACTGAAAAGACCTTCTATCTGAAAATGAAGAAGGGTGTTTTCGGCAGCGATGAGATCGAAAAAATGATCGATTTTCTTCAGATCGAGAATCCTGTGGATATTTTTTTTGCCAAACAGTAACTTGTGAAGTTACAAAACAGACGAGATCAATCAGCGGAAAATAACCTTCAGAAGTTACGGCTCGACCGAAGAAGAAAGGAGAAGCACAACCCATGGAAGAATTAGAAAAAGTCAAATTAAGCGATGCAACAGATTATCTCATTGAAGAGCTTATGAACGATTACAACCTGAACAAGACTACCGCTCGAAACCTTCTGGCAAACATTCTCCTTCGGAACCTCGTGATCGAGGAAATCAAAAGCATGGCGGACTACATAACCGGACGGGAGGATAAGGAATGAAGCAACCAAAGAAACCAACCTATGAGCAGAAGAAATTGATCAGCAAGAACAAACTGGACTGGAAAGAGTGGATGGTAAAGGACGAGGACAACATATCGATCGCCCTGATCCACAAGCAGACCGGAAAGATCAAAGTGATATGGAAGTAGGTGAAGCAGATGAACGAGATCAAAGTGGAGGTGATGTTCACAGATGGATACCAGAAGCGATACACGGAGGCAGTGGCGAAGGCGTATCAGAAAAAGAAGCATAGAGAAATGGTGGCGGCAGGGAAAGTCAGCAATCGCCGGTACGGTGGTGATCGGAATCATCATAACGCTCCTGGTCATCATACCGACTGATGGGAAAGACCAAGATAACACGCTCATTCAGGTTCCGGAAGAGCGGTACTACATGAGTGATGACTACTACTACACCAACTATGAGGACTATGAAGAAGCCTGCAGGCAGAGAGATGAATACTGCCGGCAGCAGGCGGAAGAATCAGCCAGAGAGGTAGAAGCGCTCGAAAGAGCCAGGGTAGAGATGGAAGAGGCGGTACAGAGAGAGGCGGAAATGCAACTGAAGTTCTCACGAGCCTACTACAACTATCCGGAGCCGTTCAACGCTCCACCGATCACATGGTATGAGGAAGATCTGATCGGCTTCAGATACTATCAGATCCCTGCAGAGTACGAAAGAGAGGGTGGATACTTCCCTGACATCACGCAGGAATATCTCTGGGTGATCTGTAAAGAGAAGAACATCGACTTCGTGACGATGATCGCTCTCTATGAAGGTGAAAGCGGATATCACTTCGATGTGATCGGCAAAGCCGGTGACAGTGGATACGGACAGATCGTACCCAGTAGCAACAAAGAGCTGCTCGAAAAACTCGAAGTGACGGACATCCTCAATCCCTATCAGAACATCCTCGTATCCTGCACCATTATGGAATGGCTCCTGAATGAATATGATGGCAGCTATGAAAAAGCGCTGACTGCATACAATGCAGGAACCGGTGGAGCATACAAGCGGTACTTCTCTGCAGGAGTAGACGCCAGTCCGTATGCAAAAGGGATCCTGAAGAAGGCGGATCGGATCAGGAAGGAGATAAACGATGCAGCAGAAGATTGATAACGGAATCATCTTCGTCAAGGCCTCGAAGGAAGAAGAGGCGGTCATCAAGACCTGGCGAATGATGAAGAAAGACAAAGACAAAGGATACTGGTACGGCGAGATCACAAGACCGCTCCTGGAGAACCTGCAGAGGAACGGCGGACTGATACCTCCAGCAAAAGCAATCCTGAAAGAGATGCTGACAGTTCAGGCGGCGGTGGACGCAGAGAGGCTGAAGCCGGACAAAGAGATAAAGCCTCGGTACAAGTACCCGGTCAAGGCGAAGTTATTCACACATCAGACCAGGGCGGCAAACATGGCGCTGATGGTATTCGGGATCCTTCCGCCGGATGGGAGGAAGGAATGAATGGAATACAAAGCAATAATCGAACGGCTTCAGAGCATAAAGGACGGCCAGAACCTCGCTGACAAGGACGAAGAGGCGCTCGATGAAGCGATGGACATAGTCCACGATTACGGACTGGCCACGGAACAAGCAAAGAGAATGACCGAGAAGTACGAGACCACAAAGGCGGTAATCCAGAGAGGCAATGGCGGATTTGATACATGGCAATGCCCAACCTGCCACCAGTTTATAGGATACGGCAACGAACACTGCCACTGGTGCGGACAGAAACTCGGATGGGATATAAGACCAAGAAGACAAGGAGGAAAAGGTAAATGCAGGAAGAACCGCTGAAGGATAGAGACTGCACGATAAACACCCCGGTCACACTGGGAAAGCAGGACGATCCGATCTACGGCAAAGGCATCAGGATCCGGCCAAGGATAGACGGCAGGAAAGACACGAAGCACTTCGAGAGCATCTACCTGCAGGAACTCCTGCCACTGGAAGAATACGACCTGATCGTGGTTCTCTTTTCAGGAGGAAAAGACTCCACGGCCTGCTACCTCAAACTGATAGAACTCGGAGTGCCGAAGGAGAAAATCGAACTCTGGCACCACGACATAGACGGCGGACACCCTACCAGAAGAATGGACTGGCGATGCACCCAGAACTACGTGAAAGCGATAGCGGACGCAGAAGGAGTGACGCTTCGGGTTTCCTACCGGGTGAACGGCTTCTTCGGAGAACTCTACCGCATAGGAGCATCGGAGCCGATCGAGTGGATCGACCCGGACACCGGGGAAGTAAAGCAGTGCAAACTTTCACCGAACTACCTCAAATGCAAGGAACTCAAAGAGCAGGCAACGGAGGAGATGGAAGAACTCCTGAAGGAATACGGCTACCGCCTAAAGTTCCCGGCAAAAACAGGAGACCTCTCCAGAAGATGGTGCAGCGCATACCTGAAGATAGATGTGATGGGATCCGTAATCAGTAACCTCGACAGGCTCAAAGAACTGGAAGAACTCGGAGGCAAGCGTCACAAGTTCCCTGCAAAGGGAGGAACGCACCAAGGGAGATGGTGCAGCGGAAACCTCAAAGCGGCAGTCCAGGACAGCGTGACGGCGAACCTGCAGGAGACAAGGAAGGACAAGAAGATCCTGATCGTCTCCGGGGAACGAAGAGGAGAATCCGCAGGCAGAGCAAAGTACAACGAGATCGAGATAGGCAGACAGAATGCCACGGCCAAAGCGCACAGGATCGTCCACCAGTGGAGATGCTGCATAGACTACACGGAAAAGGATGTCTGGGAACTCTTAAAGAGACACCACATCAATCCACATCCATGCTACCGGCTCGGATGGAACCGATGCAGCTGCGCAATGTGCATCTTCAGCACACCAAGATTATACGCAGGCTTCAATGAACTCTTCCCGGAAGACTTCAAAGAACTCCACAACGATGAGGTAAGGCTCGGATTTACGCTCGACAACAAAAAGAACCTCTACGAGTTCATCGAGGGAGCCGAAAGCTGCGTGAACAGGAACGACCAGAAGGCACTCCACAGCATCCAAACCGGGGAATTCACAACGGAGGATGTCTACATAGAGGACTGGAAGTATCCGGCCGGAGCCTTCCACGGAGCAGACGGAGGATCCTGCTGAAAGAATAAGGAGAAACACAACCCATGAGAAAAGAAAACATAATCATCGATTGCTTCGCAGGAGGCGGAGGGGCATCGGTAGGAATTGAGATGGCTCTCGGCAGACAGGTGGACATAGCAATCAATCATGATCCGCAGGCGATCCTGATGCATAAGACGAACCATCGGAAGACCCTGCATCTGACAGAAGACATCTTCAAGGTAGACCTGAAGAAATATGTCAAAGGAAACCATGTGGCGCTTATGTGGGCAAGCCCAGACTGCACAAGCCACAGCAAAGCAAAAGGAGGGCAACCGAGAAACTCCGGCCTGCGCATCCTTCCCTGGGCGGTTTACAAACACACGAAGACCATCCTCCCGGATGTGGTGATCATGGAGAACGTGGAGGAGATACAACAGTGGGGTCCGCTCGATGAATCGGGAAGACCGATCAAGGAGCGGATGGGAGAAGACTACGACAAGTTCATAGCGGCGATGACGAGCCTTGGATACGACTTCGATAGCAGGGAACTGGTCGCTGCAGACTACGGCGCACCGACAACCAGAAAAAGATGGTATGCGATCTTCAGGAGAGACGGCCGGAGGATCAGATGGCCGGAGCCGACACACAGCAAGAACGGTACTGACGGAACGAAGAAGTGGGTAGAATGCGGAGATTATATAGACTGGAGCGACATCGGAAACTCCATCTTCACGAGGAAGAGGCCGCTCGCAGAAGCCACCAAGAAAAGGATCGCAAACGGGATCCGAAAGTACATCATCGAGAATCCGGCACCTTACATCGTGAAGGATGGAGAAAAGATCCTCATGGCATACATGGACAAGGCATACGGAGGCAACTACAAAGGATGCGGAAGTGACCTACGCAACCCATGCAGCACGATCACGACAGTGGATCACAACAGACTGGTGACAGCCTTCCTCATTCAGTACCACGGAGAGCAAAAAGAAGGCGATAGCAGAGGCCAGTGCATAACAGAGCCGCTGAAGACCATAGACACGAGCAACAGATACGGACTGGTCACAGCATTTATAACAAAGTTCTACAAGACAGGCGTAGGCCAGGGATGCGATGAACCGCTCCACACGATAACTACATCGCCCGGACACTTCGGACTGATCAGCGCATTTCTGATCAAATACTACGGAACAGGAGGCGGACAGCAGCTGAACGAACCTCTGGCAACCATAACCACGAAGGATCGCTTCGGACTGGTGAATGTCCTGATCAGCATCGAAGGAGAGCAATACATCATAGCCGACATCTTCCTCCGAATGCTGAAACCAGAAGAACTGAAGGTGATGCAAGGGTTCCCGAAGGACTACATCATCGACAGAGACTACCGATGGAAACGGTACCCGGTCGGAGAGCAGGTCAAGAGAATAGGAAACTCCGTGGTACCGATCATGGCTCAAAAATTGGTATCCGAGAACTGCGGATATCTGAAAGAGGGAGAGCGATGCCCGAACCCGATCATGTTCACACAGCCAAACGGACAGATCGCCTTCGAATACGCACAGGCATAGGTGCCAAGCGGTAAAACCGCATGACATAGAAACTATCAATCACAACCCAAAGAACAGGAAGGAGGACTAAATGTTCGAGAAGTTATTCAAGAAGTACAAACGAATCATCTTCTTCGACACCGAGACCACAGGCTTCGAGCCGGAGAAGGTAGACCAGATCATTGAACTGGCAGCGGTCAGTATCGATGCAGACGGTACCATGCAGGAGATGGATGAATTCATTCACCTGTTCAGGATGCCGGAACTCCCGAAGAAGATCATTGAACTCACCGGAATCCTCGATCTGACACTCGCAAGCAACGGCATCGATGAATACGATGCGCTGAAGAAGTTCGTGGATCTGATGCAGAGCGGCGGAGAGACGCTTCTGGTGGCGCACAATGCTCAGTTCGATCTTCAGTTCCTGGCATATTCGATCTACCGGAACAGAGAGCAGGGCAAGGGATGGATGCTCGTCCTGAATGACTGCGACTACCTCGACACGCTGACGGTATATAAGGACCGCAGGAAGTATCCTCACAAACTGGAATCAGCGATAGTCGAGTACCATCTGACTGGAAAGGTCCAGAACAGCCACAGAGCTATCGATGACTGCAAGGCACTGATGGAAGTAGCAAAGGCAATGGATGAGGAAAGAGATGATCTTGACAGATATGTAAACCTCTTCGGCTTCAATCCGAAGTACGGACCCGAAAAGAATCAGCTGAAGAAGGTCACATATGTACCTCAGGACTTGTGGAACTGCCCTCCGGCAAAACCCACATATGAAACGATATCAGGGAGGAATTAAAGATGGAAGATACAAAGAGAATCGTAGAGATTGACGGAGTCAAGGTGGAAGTAGATCTTCGCCAGGCGAAAAGGGTAGATACATTCAAGGTCGGAGATAACATCAAGATCCTCGACAAGGAATATTCAGACTACAAAGTAAAGCCGGGAATCATCGTGGACTTCGCAGAGTTTCAGGAGCTGCCGACTATCGTGATCGCAATCTTCGATGAAGGATCCTGGAGCAGTGCGCCGAGTATTAAGTTCGTTTATTACAACGAAAAGACTGCAGACAAGATCGAGATGGTTCCGGCATCAGAAGATGAATTGAAACTGTCAAAGGACGGAGTGATCGAGAAGTTCGAGAGGGAGATCCAGAAGAGAAAGAATGAATACACCGACCTGCAGAATCAGCTCGAATACTTCAAAAAGCATTTTTTGAAGGAGTGCAAGGAGGGAGAAAAGGATGGCAGCGAAGAATAAAGGCTTTGGTCTTCTCTTCGAGATGGGATGCGGTAAAACGCTCACAGCGATAGCCATCATGGGAGCATTGTACCAGGAGGGAAAGATAGACAGAGTCCTGATCGTAGCACCGACATCGGTAGTGGCGGTCTGGCCGCACGAACTGGCAGACTTTGCGGAATATCCCTTCACAGTGGAAACGCTCCTGGGAGATAAGAACAAAAGGCTGCGGAGCATCAACGATCTGACGAAGTATCCGTACCCGAAGCTGAAAGTGGCAGTGATCAACTACGAATCAGTGTGGAGGGAAGATATCAAGAAGGCAATCAAGACCTATGATCCGGATCTGATCATCTGCGATGAGAGCCAGAGGATCAAGACTCACAACTCAAAGCAGTCGCAGGCGATGCACGAACTGGGAGATCAGGCAAGATACAAGATGATCCTCTCAGGAACTCCGGTTCAGAACAATGTGACGGACATCTGGAGTCAGTACCGGTTCCTCGACAAAACAGTCTTCGGAGAACTCTACTACGCTTTTCAGAATCACTTCTGCGTGATGCATTCAGTGTTCAAGAGCAAGGTCATGAGAACAATCAACGAAGACGAACTGGTTCAGAAGGAGCATTCGATAGCCTTCAGGGTAACCAAGGAAGAGGCGCTCGATCTTCCGGAGCAGACATTCGAGACCAGATACATCGAAATGACTCCGAAGGAAAGAAGAACCTACGATGCACTGAAGAGGGAATCGGTAGCAGATATCGAGGGCGGAGGAACGATAACCGCAACAACGGTCCTCACGAAGCTCCTGAGACTGCAGCAGTTCACCGGCGGCTTCTTGGTAAAGGATGGAGCATCGGAACCGGAACAGGTTTCCACGGCAAAACTGGACGCACTGAAGGACATCATCGAAGACTATGTGATCGATGGCGGAAAGAAACTGGTAGTGTTCGCAAGGTTCATCCCTGAGGTCAATGCGATCATCGATATGGCTGAGAAGACTCTGAAGCCTGATAAGACCGGGAAGAAGGTAGTCAGTATTCAGGGATCTGTCAAGAAGGAAGAGCGAGGGAACATCATCGAGCAGTTCCAGAAGGATCCTGACACGGTACTGATAGTCGGTCAGATCGACACCCTCGGAGTAGGAGTCACACTCACAGCCGCAGATACCTGCGTCTACTACTCGAAGACATACAACTACGCAACCTATGAGCAGAGCCTCTCCCGAATCCACAGAATCAGTCAGAGGAATGTCTGCACCTACATCGATCTGGTATGCGCCGACAGTGTAGACGAGAAGATCAGCACGGCTCTGAAGAAGAAGGAAGACCTTGCGACAAAGATCGTGGATAACTGGAAGGAGATATTCAAGTAATGGACGAGATGAAGAGAATCGTGATCTGCAAATACTGCGGCCGTCCGGAATACTACGGAAATATGATGTGGCTTTCAGGGAAGTGTTTATGCCGGAACTGCTACAGAGTGGAATGGGAACATGAAAACAAGAAACCGTACACATGGGATGATCTCAAAGGAAAGAGACCGACCATGGAGGAATACAAGAAGCAGGAGGGCATCAATGAATAAAACTTGTAAAGGCTGCTATGCGGCAGACACAGGCGGTCACCCGATGAGCGGAGAGCCTCACGGATGCACGCTCGGATACAAGACGGACGGCGAAGGACATCCGCAGGAAGAATGTCCGAAGCCAAAGTCATGGAAACAGTACAAAAAAGAACAGCCAAAGGAGGATTAAGACATGGCATCAGCACAGAAACACAAGGAGAGAAGCAGAAGGAGCCACTCACAGAACAGCGGATACTCTTCATTTTTGAGAGGATCCATGCAGAAGCAGAGAACGAAGGCAGTCCAGAGGAACAACCGTAGATTATTCGGCGGTAAGTTATTCGGAAGAGCCAAGAGCAAAGCAGATTAAGGAGGTAAGAAGAGCATGGCAGAAGGAAGAATCAAGGAACTCATCGACAAGTACGAGGCACTCCGAACGGAGAAGGACGAACTCGCAGAAAAGACAAAACTGAACGGAGAGGCATTCAAGCAGGTCCAGATTGACCTCGCTGAAGCGATCAGCGATGCGGATATGTCAGATGCTCAGGACGGAGAGTATGTCTACACACCGGGAGTGACAACGAAGTACAGTTTCAAGAGCATGGCGGATCTCGAAGAAGCCGGACTGGATAAGTTCGAGCCGTTCGAGAATGATGCAGCTCTCTGCGGACTGGTCAAGAAGGACATCAACTGGAGAAGCCTCAACTCGGCTCTTTCGGAACTCGCAGACACCGAAGAGGGAGTGCCGGAGGAAGTCATGGCGGTACTGAACACCTATGACGAGATCGGCATCACCAGGAGAAAAAAGGATACAAAGACAAAGTCCAAGGTTAAGGACGCAATCAAGGCAAGGAGGGAAAACTAATGTGGAATGAGATGGATGAAAACGGACAGTACAGAATCGACTGCAGACTTTCAGGGGAAAGAACCATGGAAGAGAATGTCAATGTCATGATCGAGTTCGCAACCGATATCCGCAAGGAGCAGGTCGGAGATGCGAAGGTCAGAAACAAGCATGAGGGATATGGTTTCCTCGCAGATGCTCACCAGAATGTGATCAAGGCTATGAAGAGCCTGAAGGATGGCATGGGAGATCTTCTCGACTGCCTTCCTATGACAGACTCGGTGGCTATCGACAAGACGGAATCAGTCGCAAATGCTCTGGCAGATGTGATCCTTCACGCTACCAAGATGGCGGCAGAGGCAAAGAGAGTATCAAATGACCTTTACAAGGAGAACTGGAACCCGACTCCGATCGAGCAGGCGCTCGCAGGTGATGAAGGCTTCGAGGATCCGGAAGAGACGGAAAAGGAGGAAGAGGAAGATGGCGAAGATTAACCTGACTATTCAGCACGCAAAGAGAGAGCAGATCTATGTGAAAGCTCTCATCGGCGGACCCTCTGGGAGCGGAAAATCATACTCCGCTCTCCGGATGGCTACCGGAATCGCAGGCCGTGAAGGCGAAGGAACGAAGATCGGATACATCGGAACCGAGGGAATGCGTGACAAGCTCTATGCGAATGAGTTCGAGTATGATCTGATCAGCCTGGAGGAATACAGTCCTGACTACTATGAGGCGGCAATCGATGCCTTCCTCGAAGCAGGATACAAGGTGATCATCATCGACTCCATGACGCATCTCTGGAACTGGGTTCAGGATCAGGTGCAGGCGATCACGGCAACAGCAAAGGGCGACAACAGTTTTCAGGCGTGGGGCAAGTTCAAGAAGTCGAACAAAAAGATCATCGAGAAGATCCTTCTCGCTCCTGCTCACATCATCGTGACCGGCCGTGGCAAGGATGAGTATGTGATGGAGACCAACTCAAAAGGCAAGCTCGCTCCGAAGAAGGTCGGTGTCGGTGTGCAGCAGGACAAGGACATCGAGTATGAATACATGGTGACCTGGATGATTGATCAGGAGACGCATCTGGCAGAGGCGGCAAAGGATAACACCCACATTTTCGAGGGCAAGATGAAGGTTCTCGATGAGAAGGATGGCGAAGCTCTCTATGACTGGGCGAACGATGGCGATCCGGTCAAGTCTCCTGCAGAGAGAGCGGAAGAGATCAAGAAGGTTCAGGATCAGATCACGGCCAAGGCGAACGAACTCGGCGGATCCAAGAACAAGGAAATGATGGAGTGGTACAAGAAGACATTCAGGGGCAATCATACGAACCTGAAGGATCTCGACAGGCTGACTCAGGCACTCGCAGAGATGGCGCAGTTCACTCCGGTAGCGGCAGAAAAGAAGGAGGAAAAGAAGGATGAATAAGGTCATTCTCGTAGGGAGACTCACAAGGGATCCCGAAATCAGAAGCACAACAAACAGCACCATGGCATCATTTTCCGTGGCGGTAGACAGAAGGTTCAAGCAGGACGGACAGCCGGATGCGGACTTCCCTCGTGTAATCGCCTGGGGCAAGACGGCGGAATTCATCGAGAAATACTTCCATAAGGGAATGAAGATCGCCATCGAGGGCAGGATCCAGACCGGATCCTATCAGAATCAGAGCGGACAGACCATCTACACCACCGATGTGATCGCAGAGGCAGTGGAGTTCGTAGAGAGCAAGAACGCATCTCAGAACAATGGCGGCGGCGGATCCACACAGAACGCTCCGCAGACAGCTCCGCAGACTGCAGATGACGGATGGATGAACATCCCGGACGGAGTAGACGAAGAACTTCCCTTCAATTAACAGTATCGCCCTCTCCGGGCAATACCGGGGAGGGTAACTCCATAAAGAAAAGGAGGCGCAACCCAGATGGATAGAAGACTGACACGAGATATGTTCCCAGGCGGAACCGATGATAAGATCCTGCATCGTGGAGATCGGTGCGACAGACAGATCATTCAGGATGTCCTGGGCATTTATGAAGATATAGAAGAAGAAAAAAATATCCTGCAGAACAAAGATGCATATTCGGCGCATTATATCGGATCAACCAGATTGTATCAGACCTTCAGCAGATTTGACGGAGCAGAGGCGTACCACTACGCAGGCCTGTGTGAATGGGAAAGTGACAGAAACCTGCATCCTGATGCATCGAAGAAGGTGTTCATCATCAGCCAGTACCACGATGAGGATCCTGCAAGGGTGGAGATCCACAGACGGTTTGCAGGGGCGATCGCCTACAACTGCGTGACCAAGTATGGAGACATTCCGGTAGCGCCGCATCTCTACTTCACTCAGTTCATGAACGATGAAGGATGGGAGCGAGACTTCGGGATCGAAGCCGGACACCTGCTCATGAGAATGTGCGATAGCGTGATCCTCGCTACCATTGACGGCAAGATATCAGAGGGAATGGCGGCAGATATCGAATATGCAACAGTTCAGCTCGCATTATCGCCAAGGCGGAAGAACTTCACAGAAGCCGAGGCTATTGAATATATAACAGAAACGGAGAATGAAAGGTATGAGGAATGGATCAGAGCCAAACATAGATGACTTCGTAAACTACGAAGCAGAGTACCGACCTCACATCAAGAAAGCGGTGGTAGCAGGCGGACACATGACTGGTCTCTGTCCTTTTCACAATGACAGGAATAACAGCTTCTCGGTGGATCTAAAAACCGGACAATGGCATTGCTTCTCCGAAGAGATCGGCGGAAACTTCCTCGACTTCTACGGAAAGATCCATGGATGCGATACCAAAGAAGCGTATCAGGAGATCCTGAAGCAATACGGCAAGGATGAAGAAGAGAAACCGGAAGACAAAAGCTACACCTTGGAGCAGTACGCAAAGGATAAGCACCTGCCGAAGAAATGGCTCGAAGAGTTCTGCTCACTTACTACAGAAACAGAGCGGAAGACGGGGGTCTCATACATGAAGATCCCGTACTTCGGGGAGGATAGCAAGCCGACAACCTTCAGAAAAAGGTATGCGCATAAGGACTTCAGATGGAAATACGGCAGCAAAGGAAAGATAGGGCTGTACGGAGAGTGGCGAATGCCGATGATGCGAAGCGGAGATAGCCTGATCCTCGTAGAAGGCGAATCAGATACGCAGAGCCTCTGGTATATGGGCCTCGCTGCTCTCGGAGTTCCTGGGGCATCAATGTTCAAAGTGGATCATGTTCCGATGCTCAAAGACATGAAGAAGTTATACCTTCATCACGAGAAGGACGGCGGCGGCGATACCTTCATCAGGAAGACGCTCGATGGACTGCGAAGGGGAGGTTTTGAAGGCAAGGTCTTCACCTTCACTTGCGGAGCAAAGGAAGGCTGCAAGGATCCATCGGACTTCCTGATCAAACTGGGAAAAGACGAAGCCAGAGAAGAGATCCTGAAGCTCCTGAAATCTGCCAAAGAGGTAGACCTCGATGAACCGGAAGAGATACCCGTAGCGATTAATGGCGCACCGGTGAATCTCAGAACGCCTGCATGGTGGAAATACGATGAAACCGGAATCTACAAGATAGATCCGAAGACTTACGAAGAAACAATGGTATGCGGCACGCCTATCCTTCTCACCAGAAGGATAAAGAGCCTCGATACCGATGAAGAGAAGATGGAAATCGCCTTCATGAGAACAGAGAGAAAAGGCAAGGTATGGAGAACGGCTATCCTTCCGAGAAGCGTGATCTTCACAACCAAAGGCACGAGCATTCTTTCAGATCTCGGATGCATGGTCACATCAGAGAATGCAAAACCGGTGATCCGGTTCCTGTCAGCTCTGGAAATCGAAAACGATGACATCATCGACTGGGCGGAAAGTACATCGACATTCGGATGGCAACCGGGAAAGAGATTTATTCCGGGAGTCGGAGAGGATATCGTCCTCGACATTGACTCGACTCAGGCAAGCGTGGCCGCTGCGTATCACACGAACGGCACCTTCGAAGGATGGAAAGCCACGATGCAGGCTCACAGAGATAAGAACAAGTTCAGGTTTATACTTGCGGCGGCATTCGCAGCACCGATGCTGAAGATCCTGCACCAGAGAACCTTCTTCGTGTACAACTGGGGCGATGCCAGAGGCGGAAAGACAGCGGCACTCAAGGCGGCACTTTCAGTCTGGGGAGAGCCGGACGGACTCATGATGAACTTCAATACTACGCAGGTCGGACTTGAAAGAACAGCTGCATTCTTCTCAGACCTGCCACTCGGCATAGATGAGAGACAGGCAGCAGGATCCGGACAGTACGCTCAGAGCAAACTGGAAAGCCTCGTGTACATGATCGGTGAGGGAAAAGGAAAGACCAGAGGTGCGAAGGACGGCGGAGTTCAGAGAGTCAACAGATGGAGAACTATCGCCCTGGCAACAGGCGAAGAGCCGATCACAACCGGATCATCGCAGACCGGTGTCGGCACCCGTGTTCTTGAAATCTACAGAGGACCATTCGAGACAGAAGCAGAGGCCGGGCAGATGCATCAGGACTCATCTATAAACTGCGGATGGGCAGGACCTGAGTTCATACGGCACCTGACAGAGGTTCCGGAAGAGACCCTGATCGAGAAGTACAAGGAGATGGCAGACTATGTGAAGAGCATTGGCAAGGGTAAAGCAGGCAGTCATGTAGCAAGCGTGGCAGTCATCGCATTCGCTGATGCACTGGCAGATGAATGGATTTTTGAACAGAAAACCTCGATTTTTGACAAAAATCCGCAAAAAACGGAACAAAAAGTGCAAAAAACGGAACAAATGACGCTGAATACTTCCGCTTTTACCATTTCACCCGGTTCATGGGTGAAGGCGCAGGAGATGGCTGCAGAAATCATGAAGGAGCAGATGAGCGCAGCTTCGGGAGATGTCAACCAGAACGCAACCGACTACCTCGTGGACTGGGTCAACTCGAATCAGCAATACTTCGGAGAAGAAGCCATCGGAGCCTGCCTCGGAATGATGAGCGAAGACGGCAAGGTGGCATACATCTACGCATCGGCTCTGAACAATGCTCTGAAGAGGGAAGGCTTCAACGAGAGAAAGACGAAGAAGTACCTGGCAGAAAAAGGACTAATCACGGCCATACCAAGAAAGGACAACAGTGGAGAGACCTACTCAGTAGTGAAATTCTTCAACGGAAAGCATCAGCGATTTGTTGAATTCTTCCTCGACAAGGCAAGCGATATGGATGAGGAAGACGAAAATGGTTTCATGCCACTACCTGCAGGAGCGGAGGATGAGCTGCCATTCAAGTAAGAGAAGGAGGTCACAACCCTATGAAAAGACCAAAGCTGATACACTGCTCCTTCGATGAGGTCTACGACTTCGAACCACGAGTGCCAAAGAGCCGGAGTGAGTACGAGGATGACCAGATCAAAAGGATCTGCGTATCACCAACCATCAGACAATGCATAGATGCAATACCGAGAGCCGGAAACATAATGCGGTTCATGAGAGAAGTCGGGATGCCAGTCGTGATCCACGCATACTACCTCGAAGCGAATCGGGTCGAATACGACACCACGGAATATGTTCCAGACGCAGATGCGACCGGGGAAATGTGGGTACTGGAGAAACCAACAGACTGGAAAAGGATAGACTACGAACTGACCTGCTTCTCGCTAAAGGACGGAAAAGACAGAAACGGAGCAGACATCACATGGGTGTACGGAGTGTGGCCAGTACGGCACAAGTACACAGACAACCTCCGGGAACTGATAGAAGGGATGGGCGAGGATTATGACGATTTCAGGAGACAATGCCCGGATCTGACATTCAGACTGATAGCCGGAAACCTCGGAGATGACCTGATAAAGGAATTCAGAGAGCGGAGGGAAAAAGTCACGAAAAAGCGACTCTATGAGAACCTCGAAAGAAGAGTGGCGGCGTACCGGGAGAAGGAGGCGGTGAAATGAGCATGATGAGCATAGACGAATGCATCAAATTTGTAGAGGATATGTGGAGGTTCGGAGAGGCTCCGGGACCAGAAGAGCCATATCTCACAACAAATTTATACCTGAAAGAGCTGCAAAATATCAAGAAGACCCGTGATAAGGACACAGTCGGGGAGATAGCGGAGAAGATCTGCTCCTCATACTGCAAGTACCCGGATATCTGGGATGAGGAAAAGGAAGGAAAGCCACTCATGGACTCCGACATCTGCATGAACTGTCCACTGAATGATTTATAGGAGGGTTCAAAGATGAAGGTAGTCATGATATCAGAAGACCAGAGAAGGATCCTTCTGGAAAATGGATGCCTGCTCATTTCAGGCAATGGAGCGTTTGATATTGGAAAGCTGAATATAGAGAGGGAAAAGAAGATGACTCATAACATCAAAATCAAGAAGACATTCGTGGAGCCAATCCTGAAGGGAGAGAAGACCTTCGAAATCAGGAAGAATGACCGAGGCTACCAAAAGGGAGACCGTATCCGCTTCACAGTGGTGGACGCTTCACTATTTGAGAGCCAGAAGGAGCAGGCCTATAGGCAGGCGATAGAGCAGAGGGTCTACGAGATAACCTATGTCCTCAATGGGTGGGGATTAGAGCCGGACTTCGTAGCCTTCGGAATCAGGGAGGTGGGATATTGAAATACCCGGAATCAATGTACATCGGCAGCGGCATCTTCGGGGATGACATGGACACCCACATGGAGCATCACCACGAGAAGGTGGTCAAGGTCAGGAAAAGCCACACCTGCTCCTACTGCCAGAAGGAGATCCCGAAGGGAGAATATGCCGTAAATGAGTCGGCGGTCTTTCCATACGAGGGAGGATGGAAGTCCTGCTATATCTGCGAGGACTGCATCAACAAATGGCTCGAAGAGACCATAGCAAAACTGGATGAGTGCCCATTCTGCGGAGGAGAAGCAACCATTCAGGATAACAATTTCGGATTTCCTCACTGGGTCTACTGCACGAAATGTGGAGCGAGGATCCACGGCGGCCTGAAGGAATCTGAAGAAGCAAGCGTGATGGCTTCAATCGAAGCCTGGAACAGGAGGGTATGATGGAAAAACTGGGAAGAGATCTCGCAAGGGCATACATGGCGGCCTATAACGAAGCCATGAACCAGACTTTCAGACCGGACTTTGCAGGACAGGTGGCAATGATGGTCACGATAGCGATAGCGAACCGGCCGCAGCAGCAACAGCCGGAGAATACGATGGCAGGTCAGATCTTCAGGATGGTTCTGCAGAACCACGCAAAGGAGAAGCAGGATCCTCCGAAGCAGACAGATCCGGCTCCGAAGCCTGCGAAGAAACCTCAGAAGCGGACTCCGAAGAAGGATCCGAAAAAGGATCCGAAAAAGGATCAGGATCCGAAGAAGGATGGTGATCAGGATGAATAGGGAATCATCTTTCGGGATGCCATCCAAGAGGTACGGCCGGGATACCAAGTGCGGCAACTGTGCGAACCACAGGCGAGGGGATAGCCGGGACGGAGGGTGGATCTGCACCTGCGACACGAGCGACTACTTCCTCGAAGAGACAGATTATAACTTCGGATGCATTCATCACGAACCAAGAGCTGAAAAGCGATTTTAACTTAACACCTTTTTTCAAAATTTAACACCTATTTTCAAAAGGTGTTAAGTAAGGTGTTAAGTAAAAAATCCAATAAAATCAAGGCTTTAGCCTACTACTTAACACTTATTACACCTTTTTTATGAATATACCCTCGCATGAGGAAATGAAACATTTTACAAATTGCATCGTAACGATAAAAAAGACGGTGTGTATCTGAAAAAAGGTGTTAAGGTGTAACATTTGCCATCAAAGCCAGTAAAATCAAGGCTTTCACACTTAACACCTTTCACGAATCAAAGGTGTAACGCAAAGGGAGGTGTAACATGGAGGACTACTACAACAGACTGGTGGAAAACCTCGGAAAACTGCAGAGAAATGAGTCTCAAATGACCGAAGAGCAGAAGGTGAAGTACAAAAAGCCGCTCATGAAACTGAAGAACGAGATCGCAGACGATGCAACCAGAGTAGCGAGGGAGTTCGTACTCATGGGAATGAAACACGCAGATGATACCGACTCACCGGAATGGGAAAAGGTGATCAGCGAGACCAAGAGGCTGATAGATGAGTGGAAATCCCAGGGCGGAATCAAGAAGGCGAGTAAGATCCTGTTCGATACATATGATCTGGATGCTTTTTTCACTGCTCTCTGCCCGATTCACACAACGATCTGGTTCAAGGCCTACGGCGGATACTGGCTGAAGCATATCTCCGAGACCGGCGAGAAGGAATATCCGTACTACAACGATCTTCTCGATATGCACTGGTGGGAGGAATGCAACGAATGGGCGAAGACGAAGATCGATGGCGGAAAAAGAGTCACGGACTACTTCGGCGGAGTGACGATCATGCTGCCACCTACCCAGGAACGCATCGACCGGGAATACAAAAGGGAGATGGAGAGCTATGAGGGGCGGAAGAAACGCTGAAGGGTTCCCGGATCCGACAGCAACGATAGCAATCGGAAATGTAACAAGGGAGGAAAGAAGAAATGCTCGAAAATTACGACAAGAACATGAACCCGAAAGAGGTCATAGAATCAATTCAAAGAAAATACGGATGCCAGAAGAAAGAGGCTCTCTCAATCCTGCGAAAAGAGATCCCGAAAGAGAAATACTTCCAGGAGAAGATCCTGAAGGCGATTAAAAGAGCATACCCGGAGGCTTATGTGCAGAAAATCACCCTCGGATATTACTCGCAAAGAGGTCTGCCGGACATTTTGGCAATCATTGACGGTCACTACTTCGGATTTGAAGTGAAAAGACCAATCGTGGGCAGCTTATCAGCTATTCAGGGAAGAACCAGAGACGATATCAGGAAGGCCGGAGGAACGGCGGAGGTTATATCGTACCCGGAAGAGGCTCTGGCCGCAATCAAAGAATACTTTGCATGGGAGGAATGAAAAGATGGAAAGAGAAGACGCAAAGGACATTTTGATCTGGATGCTCAACCAGGTAAAGAGAGCAGAGATCCACAAGAAGGAACTCACGGAGCGCCTGATGAGGATCAATGCCGAAAGAGAAAACCCGATCGGCTCTCCCGGATACGATCCGATGCCTCGATCTTCAGGAAAAGGAGACGGAGCAGCCTCGATCCTTTTCAAACTGGCAGATATCGAAGACCGAATCTACGAGCAGAGAACGGAGATCGAAAATTCATATGTCAGGGTCATGGATATCATCGACTTTATACCGCAGGCGGAAACGGCAAGGCGGATCTTCGAACTTCGGCATCTGGACTGCCTCGGTTTTCAGGATGTCGCAGACGCAATCCCGATGAGTAGATCAAGGGTATACGACATCTACAATGAGACACTGGACAAGCTGCTCGATTTTCCGAAGATCTCCAAGATGGTAGATGAGAATGAAAAGGACTACCTGCAGTGGTACATGGACAGGGAAGAGCGCAGGCGCAAGGCTGAAAAATCAAGTGGGGGTCATAAATCCCAAAACCGAAATCGAAAAAAGAAATGGAAAAAATAAAAGCCGATTTTGAAAAGGAACATCGGGAAATCAAGTCGGGATTTGCAATTAGGATTTTGAAAAAGCGCATCCCAAAATCAAGGGGATCATAAAAACCGGGATGCCGGGTGGAAAATACCCTGATTATTTCAGGGTCAAAAACCAAGGTCAGGGGTATGGCACAGGAATACAACCCCCAAATAAGGGGGCAATACAGACCTTAAAAATCAGGTGGGATATAAGGACCCATATACAGAAGCAGAAAACAGGGCAAGGAAATAGACCCCACCACAGGGGCATAATACAGAGGGGGTATAGCCAGAGCATACACGCAGGGGAATACACCACGCACTCCACGCAGGAGAGAGAAGAGAGAAGAACAAAGAAGAGAACAAAGCGAACAAACAAGAGAGAAGAGACAAGGCTCGAAGCCTCTCATAGCAAGGCTTCAGAGGACATGATGAAACATCGGACACAATCGGACAAAAGGATGTGTTAAGATGATAGCGTGGAGAATTAAAGAAGAGAACAATCGCCCATGGTAGGGCGTACAGAGCGGCGGAAATGTCGCTCTTTCTTTATGCACATAGATCCGGGGGAAGATGTGGATAACTCGGTGGGGCGGTCGGTCGATCCGTAGGTACTACCTGACGGGGGACGGCCTGCGGGTCCGAGGAAAGTCCGACTTTTAACCGGATATGAGATAATTTTTTTCGCCGGTTTCGTTACGAAGGCGGCCATAGATAGGAGGTGTAGACGGTGGCGGACAACTTCATAATCAGCCTGGACGAGCTGACAACTGATGCGGATCCTGAGAATCCGTCTAACCCTGTCCGAGTAGAAGTGATCGCTAAACTATTCGGACTCACCGTGCGCCGGATCCAACAGCTCACCCAGGAAGGGATCCTTCCTACGGTGGATGCAGTCGATGAGAACAACCGCAAGACCAGACGATATGATCTGGTTCCTACGATCAAGAAATACACAAGGTACCTCTCCGACAAGGCATACGGAAAAGCGCACAGGACAAACAAAGAGATCGAGCTACGAGAGCAGAAGATGGAGGCTGACATAGCACTCCGTGAAAGCCAGGGCGAACTCCACCGGCTGAAAGCTGCGATAGTGGCCGGAGAGTATATATCCGTAGAGGAAGTCCGGCTCGACTATGCGAAGTTCTTCGTAGTGTTCAAAAAATTCGCTATGTCAATGCCTGCAAGAGTGAGCGGAATGCTTTCGGGGTCAATCGAACCGCTCGAAGCACGAAGGATCGAGAAGGAGATCAGCGGAGAGATAGCCGAACTCCTGAACTCCTTCGCAGTAGCAGGCATCGTGAATCCTAAGGAAGTTAAGGAGATATTGAGTGGCGAAGCGCAGGAGTCGTAAGTGGCGCAAGAAATATGAGGTACCCTCATACATCCACGAAGCACTCAGGCAACTAAAACCGCCAGAGGACATCTCGGTATCAGAATGGGCGCAGAAGTACAGAATGCTCGATGCGAAGACTGCGGCCATGCCGGGACCGTGGAGAAATGACAAGACCCCGTACCTCACCGAGATCATGGATGAGCTGAACAACTACGAGACCGAAGAGATCGTGTTTTGTAAGTGTACGCAGGTCGGCGGAACCGAAGCGGAGCTGAATATGCTCGGATACATCATAGGACAGGATCCTGCTCCGAGCATGGTGGTCTATCCTTCAGACAAACTGGGCGAATCCATCAGCGACAACCGTATCAAACCGATGCTTCAGGCATCGCCTTCGCTTCGTGAACGGTACCATGAACTCCGTAGCCAGAAGTTAGAGATGCAATTTGACGGAATGTATCTCACTATTTCAGGCGCAAACTCACCATCAAGCCTCGCATCGAGAGCGATCAAGTATCTTTTTCTCGATGAGGTTGACAAATATCCGGGAGCATCAAAGAAAGAGGCGGATCCGATCTCCCTGGCAAAGGAACGAACCAAGACCTTCGCCAACCGGAAGATCTACATGACCTCTACTCCGACCATCAAGAGCGGTCACATCTGGAAGAACCTGCTTGACTGCGATGTGGAGAAGCACTACTTCGTACCATGTCCGCATTGTGGCGAGATGATCGAACTCAAATTTGCAAATTTGCGGTTCCCGAAGGAAGATGGCTCGCTCACTGCTTCAGATCGAGCAGATCAGGCGGTCTATGTATGCCAGGAATGCGGATGCGTGATCACGGATCAGCACAAGGCACAGATGCTCCGCTTCGGAGAGTGGCGGATAGCGAAGGAAAATAACTCCGCCAGAAGAAAAATAGGCTATTGGATATCGGTCTTATATTCTCCTTTCGTTCGCTTCTCGGAAATCGCTCTGGAATGGATAAACTCCCAGGGCGATAACGAGAGGCTGCAGAACTTTATCAACTCATGGCTCGCAGAACCATGGGAAGATACAAGGCTGACCACTTCTGCAGATGTAGTTATGGAGCGCCAGACGGAATACGAAGAGTTCACGGTTCCGGACTGGGCGAAGTTCCTCTCTGCAGGAGTCGATGTTCAGGAGACCTGCATCTACTACACGATCAGGGCGTGGGGAAACTTCATCACTTCTCAGAACATCTGTCACGGACAGGCGATGTCCTGGGCGGATATCGAGCGAGTGATGAACTACGGATACCTAAAAGAGAACGGAGATCAACTTGTGGTTTCGCTCTGCCTGATCGACTCCGGTTTCGATACGGATGCAGTGTATGACTTCTGCGCGAACAATTCAGACTGGGCGCTACCGGTCAAAGGTTCGAGCAGAGCAATGACCGAACACTTTCATCTTTCAAAAATTAACAAGACAGACTCCCGTGCTTATGGCATGAACCTCTGCGTGGTAGATGGCGGAAAATACAAAGACATGATAGCCGCAAGAATGAAAAAGGAAAACGGAAGAGGGGCATGGATGGTCTACAACGGGTGCGATATGGAATATGCGAAGCAGGTGACTGCAGAGCATAAAGTCCAGATCAAAAAAGGAGACCAACTGGTTCAAGTGTGGGAGCTTAAAGCCTCCCACACGGACAACCACCTTCTCGACTGTGAAGTCTATGCATTCGCAGCGGCCGACATCCTTGGAGTCCGTTCGATGCATCTGATGGAAGAGCAGAAGCAGGAAGAGATCAAGGAAAGACCTCCGGAGAAGAAAGAGTCTCCGGAAGAGTCATGGATCAAAACAAATGAAAACTGGATATAAGGAGGAATGAGCATGGCAGAACCTAAAACCGCACAAGAAGAACTCATAGAAGTCGAGCAGGCTCTATCGAGTATCGCTCTGGGCGGTCAGTCCTACACGATAGGATCAAGAAAACTGACCAGAGCAGACTACTCCGCACTACTGGCACGAAAGAAGGAGCTGCAGGCGGCTATCGCTTCAGAAGGCAATAGTTCCCTGTTCGATAATACCTTCGTTTCGTACTTCGACAGGAGGTAGAAGAGATGGCATGGTTAGACAATGTGATCGCATTCTTCAATCCTGAGGCGGCGGCCAAGAGAGCGGCGTGGAGAAACGCATACGATGAGCTTCGGAACTACGATGCCGGAGACTTCGGAAGACTAAACTCCGGATGGAGGGTGTCGAACGAGTCTGCGGAAGTCACGGACCGAAACAGTCGAGACTGGGTAAGGGCGAGAGCAAGAGATCTCGAACGCAATTCCGACATTATGGACTCCGTACTCGGAGCCTACAAGAGGAATGTAATCGGATCCGGCTTTCAGATCCAGGCGAAAAGCAAGAATGCAAAACTGAATAAGGAATTGGAGAAGCTCTGGAAGAAGTGGTGCAAAGCAAGAAACTGCGATGTGACCGGAAACCAGACACTCAATGAGATGCTCCGCATGGCGGTAGTGAGAAAAAGAGTGGATGGCGGCGTGTTATTCGTGAAGCGATACACCAAGGACGGAATGATCCCGTTCTCCATTCAGATGGTCGAGGTCGATGAACTCGATGTCGGTTTCCAGTCTCCGCACAATCCGAAGAACAAGGTTGTGGGCGGTATCGAATACAACGAATACAATCGCCCGGTCGGATATTGGATCCGGCAGTACGAAGTAGACGGCTTCGCCCTGGCGATGCCGGTATTCGTAGAAGCTGATGATGTGATCTTCTACTTCACAAAGAAGAGACCATCGCAGATCAGGGAGATGTCAGACATGAGTCCGACAGTCACAAGGATCCGTGATGTGAATGAGTTCATCACTGCAGTGGCCGTGAAGCAGAGAATCGAAGCGTGCTTGGCAGTCTTCATCAAAAAGCAGCTCCCGGTATCCGGAATCGGGCGAAGCGGAGCATCGATGACAGACGGCAAGACTTCATATGATGGAAAGACACTCACTCCCGGTATGATCAAAGAACTGAATGCCGGTGATGAGGTTCAGGCAGTCAACCCGACAGGCCAGTCTGCAGATGCGACATCGTTCGTGAAGCTGCAGCAGAGACTGGTCGGAGCAGGACAGGGTCTCTCCTATGAAGTGACAAGCCGTGATATGAGCGAGACGAACTATTCATCTGCAAGACAGGGAGCGATCGAGGACGAGATGACCTTTCAGGAGGAAAAGGAGAAAATCCTTTCCATTCTGGATGAGATCTATGAGACTTTCGTCATTTCCTGCGTGATGAGCGGCATCGTTCAGATCAAGGACTTCTGGGAAAAGAAGGATGACTACCTCACCCACGAGTGGATCCAACCTCCGAAGAAGTGGATAGATCCGCAGAAGGAGTCAGGCGCTACGAAGACCGCTCTCAATATCGGCGTGAAGACCTATAAACAGGTCGCTGCAGAGAATGGAACAGACTGGCGAACCCAGATCGATGATATCGCAGAGGTCAGAGACTACGCTATGAGCAAAGGTCTCGAAGACTTTACAAGCATACTCTTTGACGGAAAGATGTCCGGCAAGGAAGAACAGGAGGAAGAAGATGAACAAACGAATCCGGAAGAAGAGGTCGCTGACTCTTCAGAGGGCGATGACAAGCGACCACGAAAACCAGACGAAGACGAAGAATAAAGGAACCAGGGAACTCATCGACTGCCGGATCAGAGCGGTCGAGGGCAAAGAAAGAACCTTCAGACTTTCCTTTTCTTCGGAGGAACCATACGAAAGATGGTTCGGACCTGAAATACTCGACCATTCAGAGGGAGCGGTAGACCTTACCCGTCTGAATGAGATAGGAGTCCTTCTCTACAATCACAATCGTGATGCAGTGATCGGTAAGATCGAGAGAGCATGGCTCGAAAATGGCAGAGGCGAAGCCGAGGTCACCTTCGACACAGACGAAGACTCAGAGAAGATCTTCAAGAAGGTAGAGGGCGGAACCCTGAAGGGGGTATCAGTAGGATACCTCGTGGAATCATGGGAGGAAGTAATGCCGAATAAACAGTCGGCTGATGGCAAGTACACCGGACCCTGCTCAATCGCAAGGAAGTGGGCACCCTACGAGATAAGCATCGTTTCGGTTCCGGCTGACCCGACAGTGGGTGTAGGACGCTCCGCAGAGGGCGGCGTGGATACTGCCATGTATGAGACTAAAAAGCGGCAACTTCAATACAACAAAAACATCTCACAAGGAGGAACAAAAAATGAGTAGAGAACAGATGATTGCTCGTCAGCAGGAACTTCTCGCACTTGCGAAAAGCCAGAACCGAGCAATGACAGAGGACGAACTCAAAGAGTTCGATAGTCTGCAGCGCTCTATTGACGCATTAGATGCGGCAGCAGGAGCAACTGGCCACGCTAATCAGAGAGCCAAAGATGATGACGATGATGAGGGTGGCAACGATGACGATGATGAGGACGGCCAGAAATCCGCAAAGGATATCCAGGCAAGAGCCATCAAGGAAGAGCGTGAGCGTATTCGCTCCATCGAAGAGATGTGCCGCCACTTCAAGATGGATGCAGCTGAGTACATCAGCAAGGGTACATCCGTAGAGGGTACCAGAGCAGCCATCATGGAGAAGCTGATGACAGACGGCGCTCCGATCGGATCCGGTATTCAGTCAGTAGTTGACGAAGGCGATAAGTTCCGCAGAGCAGTATCCGATGGTCTCATGATGCGCTCCGGTCTTCAGGTTCAGAATCCTGCAGAAGGCGCAGATCAGTTCAGAGGCATGAGCCTCCGTGACATCGCTATCGAGTGCTTAACCAGAGAGGGAGAGAGCCAGAGCGCACTTCTTCGCATGGACAGAAGCGAACTGTATGACAAGTTATGCCGTCAGTTCTACAATCCTTCTGCAGCATTCCCTGCAATCATGGATCAGACAATCAAGAAGAGCATCGTAGACCTTTACAACAAAGTGCCTACCACATTCCAGGAGTTCACCACAAAGGGAACACTTCCTGACTTCAAGGAGACTTCTGATCACGAGTATGTGATCGGTGGCGTTGGTGACTTCCTCGAAGTTCCTGAGAACGGAGAGATCAAGGCTGATAAGCCTTCAACAGAACTCCTTCCTACAAGAAAGCTGAAGACCTACGGCAAGCAGTTCAGCATGACCCGTCAGGCGTTCATCAATGATGACATCGGCTTCTTGACAAAGGTTCCTGGTCTCTATGCAACAGCAGCAAAGAAGACCATCGACAAGCAGGTATATGGAATCCTCTTCAACAACCCGGCGATCTTCGATGGTGTGGCACTTTTCCACGCAAACCACAAGAACCTCATGGGTTCCGGCAGCAAACCTTCACAGGCATCCATCCAGGCGATGATCCTTCAGATGCAGAAGCAGACCGATCAGTTCGGAGATGCCATCTACATCAATCCTGCGAAGATCGTAGTTCCGGTAGGATACGAGTTCGATCTCGCCGTGATCTTCCACAGTGCGCAGGTGACCGGATCCTCAAACAACGATGTGAATCCTCTGTACAACTATCCGCTCCAGATCGTTCAGTCTCCGATTTTGAACGCACTCGCAGGCGCAAACGCTTGCCCTTGGTTCATGGTAGCGGATCAGAGCAGCGCAAGAGGAATTCAGGTAGACTACCTGAACGGACAGGAGACACCTACCGTTCGCAGAATGGAGGCTCCTGGCGTTCTTGGCTTCACATGGGATATCTATCTCGACTGGGGCATCTCTGTGCGTGACTTCAGAGGACTCGCAAAGAACCCTGGTGTGGCACTGTAAGAGAGGAAGGAGGAATAAATCATGGCAACAGCAAAATTCTGGCAGAAGGGCGAGCGCATTGACTATGTCAATGGTACCGGCTCGAAAATTGCCGCAAACACAGTAATCCTCTACGGCTCTCGCCTTGCGGTAGCCGGAGCGGACATCGAAGCAGGAGAGAAGGGCGCTCTCGTAGTAGAGGGCGTGTTCGAACTTCCGAAGGACTACGGTGACTCTGGAAAAGCGATCACTGCAGGTCAGGAAGTTTACTGGGATGATGATAACTCCTGCATCAAAGCAGCAGTGGCGCAGGTCGTAACAGAGGGAGCGGTAACTACAGAGGCATCTGCGGTTCACGGCTTCGCAGTAGCAGCGGCACTCACCACAGACAAGACCGTTCTCGTCAAGATCAACGGCTGATGTTAGTAGCAAAGAGACCTATCTTGTACCGCTCAAAGATGTACAAGATAGGCGATCAGCTACCTGCTGACAACAAGGAAATGGTAAAAGCATGGCTCGAAGCTGAAAGCGCTGAATGGAAAGACGAGACCACAGATGCGTCCGAGACGGCGGAGCCTGAGGCTGATGCTCCTGAGGGAGAGAATCCTGAGGAAGAGGAAACCGAAGAGGAATCTGCGGAGGAAAGCTCCGGAGAGAATCCCGAGGAAGAGCCGAAAGCAAAAACCATAACCAAGAAGACAGCAACCAAGAAGGGAGCGAAGTAGATGAGCGCATTCAAGGACATTATAGCCAACGATGTGCATCAGACCTTCCTAAACCCTGATGAATTTTCAGACATCCATAAGGTCAACGGTAAGGATATGCCAGTTCAGATAGACACGAACGAGCAGATCGAGCGTGAGAAAAGGATGAATCAGAATGTGGATGGTGTTTATACGAACCAGAAGCTGATCTATGTAGCAGCTTCTGACTTCGGACCGATGCCGAAGCAGGGAGCAATCCTCAATCTGGATGGTAAGATCTACCGGGTAGCCGATGCGGTGGATGAATACGGAATCTATTCCATCACAATCGAGGCGAACAAAGCATGAGTCAGATATACATCGAAGTAGATCAAAAAGACCTTCATAGAGTTATGTCGAAGCTGAAGGACATGGAGAAGGCTCCGAGACATCTGAAGAACGCTATCAACCGAACCGCAACCGTGGCGATGAGGATGATCAAGCAAGGCCGGAGCAAAGGTTATACCGTAAAGACCGGCCGTTTCAATCAGGATCTCGGAAAGATCCAGAGAGCCACACCGGATCACTTGGATGCAACGATCCGTGCCAAAGGCAAGCCGCCAACACTTCAGAGCTTCAAGACCACATTCCCGAAAGCCGGAGGTAAGGCAGACATCACCAAGAGCGGACTGAAGAGATTAGTCACGGCGACCGGTGGAGCTGCATTCGTTCCTTCAGGCGGAAAGGCAGCAGGCCTGATGGCTCAGAGACGAGGCAAAGAAAGACACCCGATCAAGGTTCTTTACGGAAACTCGGTTCCGAAGATGGTAGAGCAGATCTACAAGGGCGAGCGTGGAGGACAGGGCGACATGGAGAAGGTCATCAAGAAAAGGCTACACGATGAAATTCAGGCGGAGATCGCCAAGATTATGTAAAGAGGTGCGATAAATGACTTTTAAGAATCTGCAGGACGATTTGATAACAGAGATCGAGACCATCCTCAAAGATGTGGTCACCAAGAACACGGACGGAGAAAAGGTGGTAGGAGTGAAAGGATATGCCCACAGATTGCCGATCACCCAGTCGGACGAAGATGATCCGGCGCAATACTTCCCATACTTCATCGTTCGCTTCGACACTGGCAGAACTCGTGATGACGATGACTGCTGGCATATAGCGGTGGACATCGTACTCGGAGTATATGACGCAGGAACTGATATCTCCCAGGTGGAGACGGATGATGAGGGCGAAGAGGAAACGAGGGCGGCATACCTGATCAGCGGACACGAGAACATCTTAATCATGATCCAGAGGATCGTGGACAGGTTCGCATGGGATCCTCTGTTTAAGAAGATGTACCGTGCAGACCAAGACATCCAATGGGCAGTAGGAGAGGATGACACCTATCCGTTCTACTTCGGAGCAGTCGCTATCACATTCTCGGTGCCGAAAATTGGAAGAAAGGAGCCGGAGTTCTAATGGCAAAAAAGAACAGGCCGACCGAAGCGGTAGAAGCGGAAGTGAAGGAAGAAGCGGTAGAGACCGAAGCAGCAGAAGCTGAAGCAGTCGAGACCAAGGAAACCGAAACGACCGAGAAAGCCGTGGAGGAGGCAAAAGAAGCGAAGCCAAAGATGTATGTCGGACCCACCATCGTGGGTGTAGGCATTCAGAACAGGGTATACACGGAGATACCTGAAGGGGCGGCGGCGCTGATCAAGGAAGACCCCGAATTCGGAAATCTGTTTATTGACATCGAGGACTACTCGAAAGCGAACAGAATGCTCCGTGAAGGAACTGGTTACATTTACAGTGCTTTTAATAAGGCGCTGAAAATCAAAAACAACAAATAGGAGGTAAAGCATCATGGCTAACAAACATGGAGTGTTTATCACCGAAGAAGCCACAGCCGTAACCGTACCCAAGGAAACCTCGGCAGGAGTCCAGGTGGTAATCGGAACGGCACCCATCAATCAGGTGGATGACCCTTCGAAGGTGGTCAACGTACCAATTCTCGCAAACAGCGCAGCAGAGGCTATGAAGGCGCTCGGTTTTTCCGATGACTTCGACAGCTACACCCTCTGCCAGACTATGTATGCGACAGGAAATCTCTACCAGGTATCCCCGGTCGTTTATATCAACGTACTGGATCCCGATACCCACAAGGCGGCTCTCACAGAGGCAACCATCACGGTGGAAGATCTCCAGGCAGTAGTAAAGACAGAAGGCGTTCTGAAGAAGAACTTCGTGGTAAAGGTACCCGGAGCAAGCGTGGGAGACGATCCTACAACCTTAACTCCTGGCACAGACTACAGCCTCTCCTTCGATGACAACGGATACATGGTGATCACTCTCACTGCAACAGGCGCAGGAGCAGCAGCGACAAGCCTGATCGTTTCAGGTTACAAACTGGATCCTTCCGCAGTAACCGCATCCGACATCATCGGATCCGTGAACCCTTCCACAGGCGTGGAGAAGGGCATGGAGGTAATCCGTCAGATCTATCCGAAACTCGGCGTAGTTCCCGGAATCCTCATCGCTCCCGGATGGAGCCAGATCGCAACTGTAGGCCTCGCACTTGCAGCCAAGGCAGTGAACATCAACGGAGTATTCAAGGCAATCGCAATCCTCGATATTCCTTCAGACAGCACGAACGGAGCAGTGGTCTACACAGATGTGAAGAACAAGAAGGAGAGCCTCGGCTACACTTCCGAATTCTGCTACAACGTATGGCCGAAGGTGAAAGTCGGAGATTACATCTTCGCATTCTCCGCAATCGCTGCAGCAAGAATGGCATACACCGACACCGAGCATGAGGATGTGCCTTCGAATTCTCCTTCGAACAAGCCTCTCGCTATCACAGGCCTCGTGCTTGCAGACGGCACCACAGAGGTAGTCCTCGATCAGGACCAGGGAACCACAGTCAACAGCTACGGCGTAGCAACAGCCATCAACATCAACGGCTTCAGACTCTGGGGCAACTACACAGGAGCATATCCTGCAAGCGGAGACGCAAAGGACATCTGGATCAACGTGCGCCGGATGTTCAACTGGCAGGGTAACACCTTCATCCTGACCTACTTCGACAAGGTGGACGATCCGATGAACTCGGTACTCATCGAGAACATCGTAGACAGCGAGAACATCCGCTGCGCAGCATACGCACCTACTCACTGGGCAGGAGCAAGCATCGAATACCTCGAAGCAGACAATCCGATCACGGATATTCTCGCAGGAAAGATGACCTTCAGACAGCACATCGCACCTTACACACCTGCAGAGACCATCAACAATATCCTGAACTACGATACTTCGATGCTTCAGGCAGCACTTACAGGAGGTGAATAAAGATGAGCAACATCGGAAACATGGTACCCGAAGTCATCAACGCATATAACGTGTACCTTGAAGGCAAGGTTCTCGGCGTTTCGGGCGAAGTAGAACTCCCTGAACTGGAGGCGATGACAGAGACCGTGGAGGCAGCAGGTGTTCTCGGTGAGATCGAGACTCCGGCAACTGGCCACTACGGCAGCACCACGATGAAGATCCCGTTCGCAATTTTGCACGAGGATGTATTCTCCCTGGTCGATACCACCAAGGCTCTCGAACTCACACTTCGTGGATCCGAGCAGTTCATGGACAGGAAGACTGGAAACACCGAGGACATCCCTGTCAAGATCGTGATCAGAGGCAAGGCAAAGACCAATACCCTCGGCACTTTCGCAAAGGGCAAAAAGGGCGAGCCGGAGATCGAGATCGAGTGCTTCTACATCAAGATCGTGATCAACGGAGACGATAAGTTCGAGCTTGACAAGCTGAACTTCAAGTGCGTTGTGAACGGCAAGGATCTCATGGCGAAGATCCGCAAGAACATCTGATAGGAGGAATCACGCATGGCTGAAAAGATTACAAATATCGAAGAAGCGCAGGTAACTGCAAAGAAGGAAGAGACGGTGGGGGAGGAATCCCTCATCGTCAAACTTTCCAGAATATATGACTTTGAAGGAGAGAAGATCTCCGAGATCGATTTTTCAGGGTTAGAGGATGTGACCGCAAAGACAATGATCAAGGCGAACAAGGTACTCACCGCATCTGGCGATGTCCAGATCATGCCGGAGAGCAGCCTCCACTACGCATTGATCATCGCAGCGGAATGCACCAAGTACCCGATCGAATTCTATGAGCGCCTTCGTCCGAAGGACGCAACCAAGATCAAGAACACAGTCACGGGTTTTTTCTACGCAGAAGAATAAGACTCGAAGACGCAAGAGACCTACGAAAACTATGTCTCACACTTTCCATGAATCTCAATTCAGACTGGGATAAATTCGAGAGAATGTCCATTTTTGAACTTCTGGATCTGTGTGATGACCTGAAAGAACTACAGAAGGAGATGAAGCAGAAATGAGCGAATACGATATAGCGATTAAAATAGCCGGACAGCTTGAAGGCTCTTTTAAGAATGCCATCAAGGGCGCTCAATCTGGCCTCTCTGGTCTCGGTGTTTCAGGAAAAGTCGGAACATTGGCATTAAAAGGCATCGGAGTAGCCGCCAAAGCAACTGCGGCCGCACTTGCGGCAACAGGAACTGCGGCGGTCGCTCTCGGTGGCTATGCCGTAAGCGTGGGAAAAGACTTCGAAGCGCAGATGTCCACAGTTCAATCCATTTCAGGAGCAACAGGCGATGAGTTCGAAGCGCTGAAGGCAAAGGCCAAGGAGATGGGATCCACAACCTCATTCTCTGCAACCGAAGCCGGAGCAGCCATGGAATACATGGCAATGGCAGGATGGAAGTCCGAAGACATGATAGAAGGTATCGGAGGCATCATGAACCTGGCGGCAGCGTCAGGAGAAGACCTCGCCCTCACATCAGATATCGTGACAGATGCCCTGACCGCTTTCGGATTGTCAGCCAAAGACTCCGGGCATTTTGCGGATGTACTGGCTGCGGCAAGTTCAAACGCTAATACCAATGTCGCAATGCTCGGTGAATCATTCCAGTACGCAGCACCAGTAGCCGGAGCGCTCGGTATATCTGCAGAAGATACATCAGTCGCTCTCGGTCTTATGGCGAACGCAGGTATCAAGGCGTCATCCGCAGGTACTGCGCTACGAACAGGACTGACAAACCTCGCAAAGCCTACCAAGCAGATGCAACAGTACATGGATAGGTACAACATCGCTATGGTAAAGAACGAAGACGGATCCATAAACCTGCGAGACACGATGATAGACCTCCGCCAGAAGATGAACGGACTATCAGAATCAGAGCAGGCAGCGGCGGCAGCGGCAATCTTCGGAAAGAACTCCATGGCAGGATGGCTCGCCATAGTGAACTCCTCTGATGAGGACTTCAATAAACTGGCAGGAGCAATCGACAACTGCAATGGAAAAGCCGAAGAGATGGCGGCAATTAAACTGGATAATCTGGAGGGTGACATAACCCTCTTAAAGAGTGCAGCGGAAGGCTTCGGCATTTCACTGTACGAAAATATGCAAGGACCCATGAGAGAATGGGTTCAGTTCGGTAAAGACCAGATCGGCATCCTTCAGGAGGCTCTCGACAGCGGAGGCTTTGAAGGACTGGCATCAGCCATAGGCGATGTCCTGGCAAACGGAGTGGTCAAGATTGGAGACGCAGCGCCTGATTTCATAAACGGAGCGGCAGACATAGTCGAGGCACTCATTGACGGTATAGACGGCAAGTCCCCGGAACTGGGAGCAGCCATGGCAAGGCTCGGAACAGCCCTCCTGAATGCAGCAATCAGGCTCATACCTCGCATGATCGTAACAGGCGGAAAGCTGATGGTCGAATTTGCAAAGGGCATGGTGGACAACCTCCCGGCGCTGAAAGAAGCCGGAACAGAGGCGGTCGCATATTTCTGGCAGGCTATCAAGTCAGCATTCGGCAGCTACAAAGACTTCCTGGGCGATGAAGAGGTCGAGCCTTTCAAGAAGGTACTCGCTCTCCTTCCTGCACTCGTGGCAGGCTTCGCAGTCTTCGATGGAATCGGCGGATCCATAAAAGGATTTGTAACCGCATTCAAGGGAGCAGGAAAAGCCGTACCGGGAGCGGCAAAAGGAATCGGCGGAGCAGGCAAGACCATGTCCGCAGTAGCAAAGAACATCCTCGGTGTAGGCGCAGGCTTCGCACTTGCGGCCGCAGGCATCTGGTTATTAGTGGATGCGGCAGAGAGGATATCCCAGGCAGGACCCGGAGCGGCAATAGCGCTCGTGGCGATGGTCGGCGGAATCGTAGCCTTAATGGCAATCGCATCGAAACTCGGACCCGAACTGCAGGCAAGTCAGCAAGGCCTGATCGCTTTCGGAGCAGCAATGCTCATGACGGCAGCGGCGATGGCGATAATGTCCTATGCGGCCATTCAACTGGCAAACGCAGGACCGCTCGCATTCGCATCACTCGCCCTGATGATCGGAGGCATGGCAGGAATGATGGCTATAGCCGGAGCGTTCGGAACACAACTGGCAACAGCGGCACCCGGACTGATCGCATTCGGAGCGGCGATACTTCTCGCAGCGGCAGGCATGGCGATCATGACATACTGCGCAATCACACTCACCAATGCAGGAACAGGAGCGATCGCAATGTTCGCAGGACTGGCAATCGGTCTGATCGCATTCATGGCGGTAGCGGCTCTACTGGGTCCGATGCTCGTGACAGGTGGAGCAGGAATGCTTCTTCTTGGAGCAGGACTTCTCGTAGCGGCAGCAGCCATGGCACTGATGGCGAACACAGCAATCATGCTCTCGAACGCAGGAACAGGAGCGATAGTAATGCTCGTAGCACTTGTGGCAATCATCCTGGCATTCGGAGCGGCGGCCGGAGCGTTAGCACCACTTCTCATGGCAGGCGGAGCAGCACTCGCAGTATTCGGAGCAGGACTCCTCGTGGTGAGCGCAGCGGCAGCAGTAGCGGCGGCGGCTCTCCTCATTATCTCCCTGGCTCTTCCTTCGCTCTCACAGTATGGAGCGTCAGGAGCCGTAGCAATACTCGAACTCGGAGCAGCAATGGGAGTATTCGCAGCCGGAGCAGTAGCGGCAGGAGCAGGAGCCGGAGCAGCGGCTCTCGGTTTCGGAGGTTTAGCGCTTGCGGCGGCAGCAGCAGATCTGGCATTCGCACCGCTCGCATTGGAAATGACTGCAGTAGCGGCAGCGGTAGCAATCATCGGAGCATCGTCCTCTGCGGCGGCTTCAGGTCTTACAACCATGAAGGGTAGCACGGATGGCATGGTAATAGCCATGGGAAAACTCGCCCTGGCATTCGCACCAGTAACCGTGGCGATAGTTCCATATGCAGCGGCAGTAGTCGCAGGAACGGCGGCAACAGTAGCACTGGCAGCTTCGATAGGAGCGACCACGCTCACCCTCGTAGCCATGGCTGCGGCATTGGCAGCGGTACTGCTCGCACTTGCAGGAATCAATCTGGCGATAACAACCTTCAGAACACAGGCGGTAGTTCTCGGAACATCCACTCTGATAGCTACGATGGCATTCACAAGGTTCGGAGCGGCGGTAGCGCCTATGAGCGCATCGCTCACCCAGATCGTAGCGCCTATGACCAGAGCAGGAGCGGCATCGATAGTCCTGGCAACAGGCATGACCAAGAGCGTGGGATCCGCAAGACAGATGGCGGTAGCGCTCGCAGCACTTGCGGTGGCATCGGCAGCAGGATCCGCAGCATTCAGAAGCCTGCTGACCAATATCAGCCAGAATATGACCCAGGCGCAGGCAGAGACCCAGACGAAGACTACGGCGATGGTCGCAGTCATAAGGATGGGTGGAACGCAGATCCTGATGATCGCCACGATGACGGCGAATGGAGTGCGTCAGGCATTCAGTATCGACCTCACATCGAGCGGACAGAACATGATGCAGGGTCTCATCAACGGCATGAACTCAATGGCGGCACAGGTGCAGGCAACCGCAGCCAGAATAGCGAACCAGGCGGCGCAGGCCGTGAACAACGCACTGCAGATACACTCTCCGTCACAACTGATGGTGGAATCAGGACAGTACACTGGCGAAGGACTGGCAATCGGTATGCAGAACCGCACATCCGATGTTCAGGTGGCGGCGCAGGCAATGACACAGCCGATCCAAGACCAGAGTCAGCAGATGAGAGACATGAGCGCTCCGCAGACGGAAAGCAGAAGCGGAGTAATCGGAGAGACCATCGACAATCTGGCAGGAGGAACAACAAACAACAATACAACCACGAATCAGACATCAAGTCCGACCTTCAACTTCAACCCGACCTATGTGATCGAAGGCAACGCAGATCAGGAGACAATCCAAGAGGCGAACAAGATGAGTCAGGCGGACTTCGAGAAGATGATGAACGAGTGGATGCGCACGAACAAGCGTGTCCAGTTCGCATAGAGGAGGTAGAGCATGGCAAAGACATACACCACGATCCAGGGCGATACCTGGGATTTAATCGCATACAAGGTGTACGGCGAAGAAAAGTATATGCGCTACCTTCTCGAAGCAAACTGGCCGCTCATAGACACCCTGGTATTCTCGGCAGGAACGGTAGTAACCATACCAGACCTGCCGGAAGAGCCGGATGAAGACGCTCCGTTCTGGAGACAAGATACAGACGGAGAGGACAGCGCAACAACCTACTCGCAGACCACGGAGGTAGACGATGAGTGACAATCCAAGAAGGGCGAAAGTCTCGCTCAAATTCAACGGAAAAAATGTGACCACTCGCCTGAAGAACTACCTCGAATCAGTGAAGTACACCGATGTGGCATCAGGGAGTAGCGATCAATTAGACCTGAAGCTGCAGAACATCAATGCGAACTGGCTCGGAAAATGGTATCCGACCAAGGGAGACAAGGTAGTCGGGTCCTTTACATTCGTGAACTGGAAGAAGGACGGCAAGGACATCAACCTCGCACTCGGAAAGTTCACGATGGACGATATCCGATTTTCAGGCGGACCCATGATCGCACAGTTCGGATGCGTGGCCGTACCGAATGACGAATCATTCAGAGTCCGGGAGAGAACCAAAACATGGAAGGGAGTCACCATCCAAGGTATCGCCCAGGAGATCGCATCAAGGTACAACCTGAAGCTGAACTACTCGGCACCTACGATCAAGATCAATGAGATGGAGCAGAGCGACAAGACTGACTGCTCCTTCCTTTACGACATCTGCGACAAGTACGGAATCTCGATGAAGGTCTACGCAGGATCCATAGCAATCTACGATCAGACCCAGATGGAAAAGAAGAAGAGCGTAGCCACCCTGAAGAGAACATCCTTCGTGGATGATCACTGGGATTACACGGACACGCTCGCAGGAATCTACACCGGGGCAAGGATATCCTACAAGTCGAGCAGCGACAGCGAAGAGATAAGTATATACCTCGGCTTTCAGGCAGAGGACGCACCGGGCAGCCGTGTCCTTCGGATCAGCGAGACGGCGGACAGCGTAGAGGATGCCTACTACAAGGCAGCGGCGAAGGTCAATAAATCGAACCAAGAAGCCACAACAATATCAGCCGACATATTCCCGAACCCGAAGATCTGCGCAGGAGTCTGCGTCAAGGTGACCGGGATGGGTAAGGCGAACGGAAAATACTTCGTGGATAAGTCCACCATCACGGTGGGAGAATCCGCAACAAAGCAATCAATCGAGATGCACAAGTGCCAGAGAAGACTCGTGAACGGAGCAGCACCTGCACCGAAGAAGGCAGCGGCAACCGCATCTGCAGGCAAGTCCTACAAGAAGGGCGATATCGTCCAGTTTAAGGGCGGCACTCATTATGTGAGTAGCTACGCAGGAGCAAAAGGATCCGCAGCAAGAGCCGGGCAAGCGAAGATCACGCAGGATCCTACCTGCAAAGGAAATGGCGGAGCGCATCCATGGCATCTGGTGCATACAGATAAGACATCCAATGTCTACGGATGGGTAGACGAAGGAACATTCGAGTAACAGGAGGAAGAGCATGGCAGAGAGACTGATAAGGATCGGAAGAGTATCCTCCGTAAATGCGGCCAAGGGAATGGTCAGCGTGACATACCCTGACCTCGACAACTCCGTAACCGGGGAATTCCCGGTCTTCTCCTTCACGGACGAATACAAGATGCCGAGCGTAGGAGCAGAAGTCCTCGTCCTGCATCTATCGAACGGACAGTCTGCAGGAATAGTCCTGGGCAGATACTGGAACGGCTCGAACACTCCGCCTGTGAGTTCAGGCTTCAGGAAGGAAATGGGTGACGCATTCGGAGAAGCATACCTGCAGTACGCAGATGGAGTCCTCACGATCCACGCAGACAAGATCGTCCTCGATGGCGCTACAGAGGTGCCGGACGATTACGATCTGCAGAACGGCACTATCAAGCTAAAGGCTCATAAGCATACCGACAGCGTGGGCGGAAAGACCACCAAGGCGGAACCGTAAGGAGGTATAGCATATGGCGCAACTTGCAAAATGGGGAGATATTACCTTCCGGGTAAATTCGGAGCAGGTCTTCTCATTCAGGAAAATGAAGCGGTCATACTCCGCAAGGTGGGCAAGCCACAACATACCGGGGAAGAGACCAAAAATGGAATTTCAGGGTCCGAACATGGACGAGATGAGCATCGAAGTGATACTCGATGCAGAACTCGGAGTAGCACCCAGATCAGCCATGAAGAAGTTCAGAACGGCGGCCAAGAAGGGCAAAGTCCACTACTTCTACATCGGCGGAAAGAAGGTAGTCGCAAGGAAGATGTACATATCTGCCGGATCCGAAAACTGGAACGAGATATGGAACGGCGGCGAACTGGTGCGAGCCACGGCAACCCTGACATTCAACGAATACAGATAAGGAGGAAAGAGCGATGGGTTTCACGAACCACATACAGACCATCAATATGGATGATATGACAGACTTCGAGCGTATCGACTCCAACCTCCGAACCCTGATCGTCACACTGGAAGAAACACTCCCAGGTAGCCGAGGCTTCGGTCTTTCGGTGGAACTGGCAGACCTTATGCCAGAGCAGGCCAGAAACGACTTCGCAGCAGCTCTGGACGAAAAGGTGGAGAAGTACATACCAGAGATCAGGATCGCAGACATAGAAATGGACATCGACATGAACGGCGTGACCCCCATGCAGATCTATGTAGAGGCGAATGACGAATACGAGGAAGGAGATGAAGACGATGATTAACGCAATCAAGAATCTGCCGGAGGTCAGCTTCGTAGACGGAAAGACCCTCGATGATGTGCAGAAGGAAATGGTCTCGGACTACGAGGCGAAATACAAAGAGGTCACAGGAAAGAGCCTCACTCTTCGGAGGGCGGATCCTGAAACTTTGAAAATCTATGCAGCATCCGTCCAGATATTCCAACTGCTCATGCACATAGACATGGCAGGAAAGATGGATCTGCTCAAATACGCATACGGAGACTTCCTGGACAACCTCGGAGCGCTCCGAGGGGTAACCAGGCTCCCGGCATATCCGGCAAAGGCAACGGTGCGCTTCACGCTTTCCGCAGCGCAGAACTCCGCAGTCACAATCCCGGAAGGAACAAGGGTATCGAACGGAGATATCCTCTACTTCGCTACAGACGAAGTGGCAGAGATAGCCATCGGACAGACCTATATCGATATCCCATGCACCTGCCTCGATGACGGAGAAGTAGGCAACGGACAACTCGCAGGAGTCCTGAACACGCTCGTGGACAGTATACCGTATGTGGCAAGCGTAGCGAATACAGAGGAGACATCAGGAGGAGCGGATATCGAATCAGACGAAGACTTCGCAGACCGCATCTACCTCGCTCCCGGTTCTTATTCGGTGGCAGGACCCACGGATGCATATGTCTATCACACGAAATCCTACAGTTCCTCCATCGGAGATGTGGAGGTATCCTCGCCGGATGCCTGCGAAGTGGAAGTGCGCTTCTTAATGTCGGACAACTCCCTCCCGACCGCAGGAATGCTTGCAGAGGTCGAAGATTATCTATCTGCAGATGACATCAGACCGCTCACGGATCAGCTGACAGTCCTCGCACCGACAGGCCAGAACTTCAACATCAATGTGACCTACTACATCAACAAGTCGGACACGGACAAAGCGGTATCCATCCAGGCGGCCGTAGGAACAGCCATAGCAGAATACATCAACTGGCAGACAGGAACTATAGGAAGGGATATCAACCCTTCAGTTCTCACCGAGATGATGGTGGCAGCAGGAGCAAAGAGAGTGGAGGTAACCTCCCCGGCATTCACTACGGTGCCGACAGGGAGCGTGGCAAGGGTAAACACCCAGACGGTGGCATACGGAGGATTAGAAGATGATTAAAATTTCAGAAGGCGAACTTCTCGATCTCCTACCTTCGCAGCTGAAGAACGACACCGACATGATATGCCTCTCCTACGCATTGAAATGCGCCACAGATAGACTCCTGACATACGAGAGGCAGACGATGACGGACAACTTCATCGAAAGCCTGCCGGAAAAGATCCTCGATGTTCTGGCGGTCGAACTTCGAAGTCCATATTATATGCAGAACATGGATGTGGAGACAAAGAGAAGAATCATAAAGAACACCCTGATCTGGCATACCAAGGCAGGAACACCCTCTGCAGTTTCAGAGATGATCACGGCGATATTCGGAGAAGGATATCTGGTGGAGTGGTTCGACTTCACCGAGGGAGAAAAGACTCCCGGATACTTCGACATCGTCACCAATGCAAGAATGACCGAGGACATCGTGGAATCATTCATGCAGATCATCAAGAGGGTGAAGAACGAGCGAAGCCATATCAGGAGAATCCTGATAAACAGAAAAGTAGAACACCCTGAATGGGTAGCGTGGGGAGCGACATCCTCACCGAAGAGACCGATCACGAACGCTCCTGCGATCGGCAGGAACGTGGACAGCGAAGAGCGGATAGGATCAACGGTCTCATCAAGTCCGAAACTCGGCATCCCGAACGGATATCCTGAAAGAGAAGCCGAAGCAAGCGGACAGGAACACGCAGGTGCGACAGCCATGTCGGCACCCAGAGAGATCATAGGGAACAGTGCGACCCCGACAACACGGTCGGTACTCAAAGAAGATAAAGTTCTGGCGGCAGCGGTATCCTCGCCTTACGTTCGGATCCTGAACGGAGCAGAGCCGAAGGAAAGCGCACCTACAGAGAATCAGAGAGTAGCGGTCGGAGTCGCATCAAGTCCAAAAATAACAATCTAAAAAGGCAAGGAGGAAAAAGCCATGGCTGGAGTATTCAACCAAGCCGTCCTGACTACCAAGGGCATAGCGCTCCTGGCGAAAGCACAGGCCGGGAGATGCACTATCAATCTCACCAAGGCGGTATCGGGCAACGGCACCTACACGGCAGGCGAAGATCTGGCGAGTAGGACTGCACTCAAAAACAAGATGCAGGAATTCTCAATCAACACAGTGATCGTGCAGAACAAGACGAACGTCTATGTGAAATTCATCATCACGAACTACCCGGACGCACAACACGCTCTCGCAACAGGATACTACGTGAGGGAGATCGGCTTGTACGCTACGGACCCTGACGAAGGAGAAATTCTGTACGCTATCGCTACAGCGGTTCAGGATCAGTGGGATTATATGCCTTCATACAATAATCTCCTTCCGTCAACCATTACGATCGAGATGCTGACAGAGGTCGCAAACGCATCCACGGTCACAATCGAAGCACCCAACAAAATGTACCTCTACGATGACAACACCGGGGATAAATACGTTCTCGGAGTAGAGGACGGAATCTTATACTTTGAGGAGGTAGCAGAATGAGCAGAGTATATGTAGCAGACAAGGAGACGCTCGATAAAATCTACGACATCGTCTCCGCAGACGGCGTGTACGGCTTTATCGAGCATTGCGCCACACTCGCTCCCGACAAGAGGATCGAGTACATCGGCAAGAACGTAGACTACACACCCATCAGCGTAACCATGGGCGGAGGCTTCTCCCTCGGTTCCTGGGGCAACTTCTCCGTCATTGCCAACAATAAGCCTTGGATGGTAAAGAATGACGGAACACCCGACTACGAACTTCTGGAGTCAGACTACACGAAGAAGGCGGTAGACGGAACAACAGCATCCGATGTGGCGAACGCATCCTACGCAGGCGGAGCGTTCTCGTGGATCCAGAAGATCTACAAGAAGGAGTACATGGTAGGCGATGACCGCTACGTTCTCTTTTCGGAGACAAAGAAGGAAGGCTTCGAGGCGGTAGGCTTCATCGATAGCAGCGACAAGGAACTCGAAGGCGTATGGCTGCCTATGTTCTACAACACGGACGGAACAACGAAGGCAACCTGCATCGCTTCAGGACATCCTGAATACAGTAACACCACAGCGAACCAGAAGACAGCGATCGATGCATTCGGATCCAGAGCGAAGTTCCTCGGCGGTCCCATCATCAATACCCTCGTAGATCTTCTGATCATGTGGGCAAAGACAACAGACCTGCAGACAGCATACGGCAAAGGAAACTGCAATGGCTATGTGAACGAATCTCCTTATTACGGAGTATTGGAAAACGCAGTCGTGAACGGCGGACAGTTCTACGGTACTTCAGATGGAACGAGCCTGAACAAGATCCTGCACTCCATCGTTCTCGGTAGCTATCAGCAGTGGATGAGAGACCCTTATACCATCTGCGTAAGCGGCAAGCTGAAGGTTTCCACCAACTACGCATATGCGCTTGACGCTTCAGGATACCTCGACACAGGCATCAACTATGACGAAGTAGGAGATACCTCGTGGCATTACCCGGAGAAGTACAAGCCTGTTCCCGGTTTCGGAGCGGCTCCTTCTCTTCCGCCTTACAAAGGCTCTACTGCAACAGGCGGATGCGATGGCTTTATCGTCAACGCAGGCATCACGGCGTTCGCTCTACGGTTCGGTGATTGCTTCACTGGCCTCATTGTTGGGGTTCGTGCTTTGAATTTGCACCGCACTGCTACGTATGCGGCCTGGTACATCGGCTCGGCCGTTCTTCTCCTTCCACCTGTCGGCGTAGCCGCATAGGGGGTCTGGGGGTCTTCCCCCAGACTAAACGAGAAGCAGCAATAGGCTATCTTTTGTAACGGATTTATAAAATTTAACAGGGGGAAGGACTGCCGACACCAGGGGCGGTCGCTCTACGGTTCGGTAATTGCAACAATGGCCTCAATGATGGGGTTCGTGCTTTGAATTTGAACAACACTGCTACGAATGCGAACTGGAACATCGGCTCGGCCTGTTATTCTATCAATTTTGGAACATTAACCAAATGGCAGTCCTTAACCTACACCTCTGACGGATGAAAAGCCGTTTACTCGCCATTATTGGAAAGATGAGTGGAAATGAATCCGATACAGGGCAGGCAGTAAAGCGGTCGCACCTGCTGTCTGTAGGAGATAGAAGAAAAAATATCACCATAGGAGTAATGCAGAATGCGCAGGAAAGAAGCAGAAGAGGCTATCGACAGCGTCTCGCATTCAGAGGGCGCAAAGCAGTACAAGTATCTGTATCGCAAAATGCTCGATGAGCAGACCGTGAGGAAAGCCTATAAGAAACTTCGAAAAGGAAAGACGAAGAGGAAAGAAATAATCTACATAGACGCTCACCTCGATGAAGAGGTGGCGAAGATGATCGAAATGATCAAGAATACGAGGCCGGGCGAAGTCGAACACCCGGAACTCGCATTCGTGCCATGCAAGAGGACTCCACGGTACATCTATGAACATGGAAAGACCAGGCGCATCTTTATGCCGGAGATCCACGAGCAATGGCTACACCACATCATCGTCCTCATACTGGAGCCGATCATAACGGCAACCGCATACCCGTACTCGTGCGGATCATTCCCAAAGCGAGGCGCTCACTACGGCAAGCGGCAGATGGAGCGATGGATAAGAAGCGGAGTAGGAATCAGGAACTTCGCAAAAATCGACATCCGTCATTTTTATGACTCAATTCGGATCCGCATCCTGATGAGAGAACTGCGGATCAGGATAAAGGATGACTGGTTTCTCTACATCGTGGAGTTATGCTTCAGAGGGATAAGCAAGGGAATACCGCTCGGCTTTTACATCAGCCAGTGGCTCGCAAACTACCTGCTCGAACCTCTCGACAGGCTCATGACAGAGAAACTGGGAATCAAGAAGTACATCAGATACATGGATGATATGACATTTTTCGCAGAGAGCAAGAAGAAACTGCACCAGGCAATAGTCGCAATCCGGCAGTTCCTGGGGCGGCGTTTCCGCTTGAAGCTGAAGAGAAACTACCAGGTCTGCAAGTTCGACTTCGTAAAGAAGACCGGGCAGAGGATAGGAAGAGTCATAGATTTCATGGGGTTCGTCTTTTTCAGAGAAAAGACCCTGATCCGAAAGAGCATCATGCTATCGGCAACCAGACTGGCGAAGAAGATGAGCCGGAACAAAGAAAAACTGCGTGGATATTTCCATAAGCACATCTCGGCAATGATATCGTACATGGGATGGTTCACCTGCACGGACACCTACCACTGCTACGAAGAGAATATCAAGCCGTTCGTGAAAATCGGAAACCTGAAGCGCATCACATCAAAACTGCAAAGGAGGCAGAACCATCATGAAAGCATGGAAAGAAGAAAGATGCTCCGAGCGGCCTGAAGAACTTCAGGACATCGGCGGCGGACTCTACATGGAGAGACGCAACATTCGTGAAGTTCATCACGAGGCAGACGAAACGGCAGGGGTGGAGGAGTATACCGAATTCGTCTGCGAGAGCCGTGAGATCGAGCATAGCGAGTACCAGATGTTCAAGAGCATCGAAGCAATCGACACGCAGGATGCCATAGACGCATACACCGAGCAGCTGTTAGAGGAAGGAGCGATCTAAACTATGAGAACATTAGTACAGAGCCTGAAGAGGCTATACCAGAAGGGCAAGGTCACCATCGAAAAACTCCAGAGCATGGTGGAGGCAGGCACTATCACCCAGGAAGAATTCGACTATATCACGGAGGGTTCCGTGGGATGATGGGAGATGCAATCCGGGAGATTAAACTCGAACTTTTTGAGAGCCAGAGCGAGATCATCCGAATCCAGTCCGAAGTGATCGATGACTTATTCCGCCTCCTGTCTATGCACATGGAGGCGGAAGAACTCGACAACCTCCCGGTCGTAGAAAAGATAAACAGGGCGGCTTCACTTCGAGCAGAACATCAACTCTGAAGAAAGGAGGCTGACCATGGAAGATGCAATCACACGAAAAGAACACGAAGAGTTCGCAAAGCGTATCGATGAAGAAAATCACAGACAGAACCGCAGAATCGAGACCCTGGAAGAAACTGTCCGGCAGATTTCAGATCTGACTGCAACGGTAAAAGAGTTAGCAGTCAATATGAAGAATATGCTCACCGAGCAGGAGAAGCAGGGAGCGAGACTCGCCAAGATCGAAAGCAAGGATGGGGAGATGTGGCGAACGGTAGTGACCCACATATTGACTGCGGTCATCGGCGGAATTATCGCCTTCGTGTTCGCAAAAATCGGAATGTAGGAGGGCTTACAATGAAAAACATAGCAAACAAAGAGTGGTGGAAGGCAGCAGGTGTCAGGGCATTAAAGACCGTATGCCAGACAGCCATCGCTACGATCGGAACCGCAGCGCTCGTGACAGAGGTCAACTGGGTAGCCGTAGCAAGTGCATCCGCACTCGCAGGTATCCTCTCGCTCCTTACGAGCCTCGCAGGAATCCCGGAGATCGAGAAGGAGGGATAAGCCATGGATGAAGACAAGATCATCACTTCAGAAGAAGATCTGAATGAAGAGGCGATCGATGAACTGACTAACGGCAAAGGGGAAGACGAAGAAGATGATGACTCCCCGAAGGGGTGACCTATGACGAAGGCAGAGTTCATAGAGAAGATCGCAGCGCTTATCATCAAACACGCACCGACCTATGGAATAGCCGTACACTCTCCAATCATCGCCCAAGCGGTACTGGAGAGTGCATACGGCACCTCGGAACTTGCGAAGAATGCCAATAACTACTTCGGACTCAAATACCGCAAAGGAAGATGTCCGAGCGCTTCAGGTATTTACAAGAAGGTCGGCAGCGAACAGAACCCGGACGGCTCATACATCAGCGAGATGATGGAATGGTGCCGGTTCCCGGACATGGAGAGCGGAGTCAAGGGATACTTCGAGTTTATAAGCGTCCAGAACTACACAAACCTCAAAGGAGTGACAGATCCGAAAGCATACCTGCAGAACATCAAGGCGGACGGATATGCCACTTCTCTC
>Ga0256405_10002106_pt1 | contig 48483 bp, 33 predicted proteins | sample RumenRJG_02DNA_FD_189096 | JGI IMG/M metagenome (GOLD analysis project Ga0256405, IMG submission 189096) | Bovine rumen microbial communities from Lethbridge, Alberta, Canada - RJG_02 | ecosystem: Host-associated > Mammals > Digestive system > Stomach > Rumen | place: Canada: Alberta...
GGGAGGGATGGAGCGAAGCGGAAGGTTTGCAGGACAACCCGCCCGCGAACTTGAAACAACATAAAGAAAGAGGATGACCTCTAAGTCATATTGACTTTTTAGTCATCCTTTTTTTTTATCGGGATTCGGGGATCATTGCCGAATACCCCAACGGGGACTCATTTCCGGATTCCGGTTGCCCACCCGGGAGCTTTACATGGACATTGGTGCATCCGGGAGGGAGGGACGGGCGACAGGACGGCGCCGTTGGAATCGTGCCGATATTTTATTATTTTTGGTATTTGAACAAAACTGAATCAAGATGAGCAATACACCCACCCCCCACATCGGGGCCCATAAAGGCGAAATCGCCGAAACCGTCATCATGGCAGGAGATCCGCTGCGCGTGAAATTCATGGCCGAGCATTACCTCGAGAACCCTGTCCAGTTCAACAACGTCCGGAGCATGCTGGGGTTCACCGGCACCTACAAAGGACGGCCCGTCAGCGTCATGGGCCATGGAATGGGCATCCCTTCCATCGCCATCTACACCTACGAGCTGTACAATTTCTACGGCGTGAAGACGATTATCCGGATCGGATCGGCCGGTGCATACCAGAAAGACCTGCACATCGGCGACTTGGTGATCGCCATGGGCGCCTGCACGGATTCCAACTACGGCTCGCAATACGGTCTCCCCGGCACGTTCTGCCCGATCGCCGACTATGACCTGCTGGTCAAGGCCGTCGAAACCTGCAAGACGCTGGGATACCCTTACAAAGTCGGGAACGTACTGTCCTCGGACATTTTCTACCACGAAAACGCCCAGGCGGACAAATGGGCGCAGATGGGGGTACTGGCCGTCGAAATGGAGGCGTCAGCCCTGTACATGAATGCCGCCCGGTCAGGGAACAAGGCCCTCGCCCTGTTCACCATATCCGACCACATCGTAACCGGCGAGGCGACCTCGTCGGAACAGCGGCAGAACACGTTCACGCACATGATGGACGTGGCGCTCTCCCTGATCTGACGGCGGCAGGCTACCGGGCGGCGGCGAACCAGGCGAGCGAATCGCGGCAAAGCTGCGAGACGGCGGCCCAGTTCCCCTGGGCGACGACGTCCTTCGGGAAGAGCTTGGAGCCCATTCCGACAGCCGTAACGCCGGATTTCGCCCATGCGGAAAGATTCTCCTGCGTCGGCTCCACGGCACCGGTGCACATGATCATCGACCAGGGCAGCGGGGCGAGGATGTTCTTCACGAAGGCGGGCCCGCCGACGGTCCCCGCCGGGAAGACCTTCACCAGGTCGCAGCCGAGCTCCTGGGCACGGACGATCTCGGAAACCGTACCGCAGCCGGGCGAATAGGGCACGCCACGGCGGTTGCACAGGGCGACGACGTCTTCCGCCATGCAGGGGGAAACGATGAAATCGGCTCCCATCTGGATGTACAGGGCAGCCGTAGGGGCGTCCAGCACCGTACCCGCGCCCAAGGCCATCTGCGGGCATTCGGCCCGTACGAAGGCGATCAGGGCCTCGAAGACCTTGTGTGCGCCATCACCGCGGTTGGTGAATTCGAACGCGCGGATGCCGCCGTCGTAGCAGGCCTTGACGACCTGCTTCGCGACCTCGACATCCTTGTTGTAGAAGACCGGGACAATGCCGGTGGACCGGATGATACCCAGGGTATCTATTTTCTTGAATTTCGCCATGGATGCATCTTTTTAACGTGATACGCGACCGGATCCGCCGCCGGCCACCAGTCCTTCCACTTCGGCAACGGTCACGCGGTTGTAGTCGCCGGGGATCGTGTGCTTGAGCGCAGACGCAGCCGCCGCGAACTCGATGGCCTCCTGGTCGGTAGGATACGTCAGCAGCCCGTACAGGAGCCCTCCCATGAAGGAGTCGCCGCCGCCGACCCGGTCGACGATGTGCGTGATATCGTACCGGCGCGACTGCCAGAGCGTCGTTCCGTCGAACAGGACGCCGCCCCAGGTGTTGTGGTTGGCATTGATGGAGCCACGCAGCGTAATGGCGACTTTCCGGCAACGGGGGAAACGCGCCATCAACTGGCGGCAGACGCTTTCAAAGCGGGTCTGGTCGATTTCTCCGCCCGTCTTTTCGGCGTCAAAGCCTTCCGGCTTGATGCCGAATTCCTTCTCGGCATCCTCTTCGTTGCCCAGGATCAGGTCGCAGCCCTTCACCAGGGCGGGCATGACCTCCGAGGCCTTCTTTCCGTACTGCCACAGTTTCTTGCGGTAGTTCAGGTCGCAGGACACCTTCACACCCAGGCGGTTCGCCGCCCGGATCGCTTCCAGGCAGGCGTCCGCGGCGCCCTGGCTCAGGGCCGGCGTGATGCCGGTCCAATGGAACCAGTCCGCTCCCGCGAGCACCTTGTCCCAGTCGACCATTCCGGGTCCGATCTCGGAGATGGAAGAATGTGCGCGGTCATAGATGACCTTGCTGCCACGCGCGACAGCGCCGGTCTCCAGGTAATAGATGCCGATCCGTTCCCCGCCATAGAGGATGTCATCGACTCCGACACCGAGCCCGCGCAGTTCACTGACGCACATCCGGGCGATGTCGTTGTCCGGAAGCCGCGTCACGAAACGGGCATCAATTCCGTATTGTGCCAGCGAGACGGCCACATTGGCCTCTCCCCCGCCGAAAGTCGCGTCAAAACGGTGCGCCTGGCTGAACCGTTCGTAGCCGGGCGTCGCGAGGCGAAGCATCACCTCGCCGAAAGTCACTACTTTTGCCATATTCAAAGATTCCTTTTCCATCGGTGCAGACGGAGCGCTACCGCAAATCGGTGGCGGCGCAGCCGTCCATGTCATTGTAATCGTCATTCTCGCCACACATCGCCCAGATAAAGGTGTAGTTGTGCGTCGCACAGGCCGCATGGATGCTCCACTGGGGAGAGATGACGGCCTGTTCGTCATGCATCCAGATATGCCGGGTTTCCTGCGGCTCCCCCATGAAATGGCAGACCGCCGCATCGGAAGGCAGTTCAAAATAGAAATACACCTCCATGCGCCGGTCGTGCGTGTGCGCAGGCATCGTGTTCCAGGTACTGCCGGGCGCCAGCTCCGTCATGCCCATCTGCAACTGGCAGCACGGAACCACCTCCTTGACGAGCAAGCGGTTGATCGTCCGCTCATTGGACTCCTCGAGAGAGCCCAGGTGCATCACCACGGCATCCTGGCGCGTCACCTTCTTGACAGCCGTCTCCCGATGGGCCGTCGCACTGCAGAAATAGAAATGCGCCGGGCGGGCCGGATCGTCGCTGCGGAAGGAGAGGGGGCGGTCTCCCCGGCCCACGTACAGGGCCTCCTTGAAGGCGAGCGGGTAGCCGGTTCCCCCGACGGAGACCGTCCCGGGGCCGCCGACATTGATGATGCCTACTTCGCGCCGCGAGGTAAAGTATTCCGCCCGCAGGATCGGAGGCGGAGAAAGAAGCAGTCCCTCGTGTACGGGAACGGCCCCGCCGGCGATGATGCGGTCGAACATCGAATAGACCATGTTGATCTCATCCGCGACCATCAGGTTCTCCACGAGGTATTCCTCGCGGAGGCGGGCGGTGTCGTACTGTTTTGCGTCCCGGTTGCCGGAAGCCTGGCGGACCTGGCAATGGATTTTCATGTCAGAGCGTTACAGGTTTGTACTTCGGGACAAGGCTCTTCATGATCGTCCAGGCGATCAGGTAGGCCAGGCCGCAGAAGCAGAAGATGATGAAATAACCGGCCGGTTTTCCTTCGAAACCGAAGAAATGGAAGGATGACCCCATCTCCTCGGCATAGTCGAAGAGGTTGCCCGCCACCTTCTGGATGATCATCGAGCCGATACCGCCGGCCATCGTACCGATGCCGGTGATTGAGGCGACCGTGCTCTTGGGGAACATGTCGCCGACCGTCGAGAAGATGTTCGCAGACCAGGCTTGGTGCCCCGCCGCGGCGATACCGATCAGGATGGCCGGCCACCAGGGCGAACGGACGCCCAGGGGCTGCGCCAGCAGGGCGACCAGCGGGAAGAAGGCGAAGATGAGCATCGCCAGCATCCGGCCGCCGTAGGGATCCATGCCCTTCTTGTCCACGAAGATCTTCGGCAGATAGCCGCCGAAAATGGACAGGACGGTGACGATGGCATAGAGCGTGAAGATCAGGCCCTGTCCCAACGGCGAAGAGGCCGGGGCGTTGAACTGGTCCTGGAAATAGGCGGGCGCCCAGAACAGGAAGAACCACCAGACGCCGTCGGTGAAGAATTTGCCGAAAATGAACGACCAGGTCTGCCGGAACTTGAAGCACTGCAGGAACGGGATCGACTGCTCCTCCTTCGCTTCAGGCACGGCGGCCGCCGCCTCGTCGGCATCGTCCTGATGGATGTAGGCGAGTTCCTCCGCATTGACATGCGGGCTGTTCTCGGGCTTGTCATACATGAACTGCCAGAAGAACATCCAGAGGAAACCCAGGCCGCCGATGATGATGAACGCCCATTCCCAGCCGAGCGACTTGGCCAGCGGCGGGATGCAGAGCGGAGCGGCCAGTGCACCGACCGATGCGCCCGCATTGAAGATCGAAGTCGCGAAAGCGCGGTCCTTCTTCGGGAAGTACTCCGCAGTCGTCTTGATGGCAGCCGGGAAGTTGCCCGCCTCGCCCAGTGCCAGGATGCCCCGGCACAGCAGGAAGAGGTAGACCGACGTGGTCGATATGGCCAGGGCGATGTTGGAGCCGGCCTCCACGGCACGGAGCGCGGCAACGGAATCCAGCCCGTCAACCAGGTGCGCCGTCGCCCACCCGCAGGCGGCATGCATGACGGCGCCTGTCGACCAGACGGCAATGGCGATCAGGTAACCCTTCTTCGTCCCCATCCAGTCCACGAACTTGCCCGCAAAGAGGCAGGCGATCGCATAAAAGATGGAGAACATGGACGTAACGGTGCCGTAGTCGGCATCGGTCCAATGGAACTCCGGAGCGATGAACTCTTTGTAAGTCAGCGAGAGGACCTGACGGTCGAGGTAGTTCACGGTCGTCGCCACGAAAAGCAGCGAGCAGATCCACCAGCGCCAGGAGGACATCAGTTTCTGTTGCGTACTCATTTCTTATACAGTCAGATTATGGATTTGACAGCCGCGCGCATTCCCTTGTCGCGGATCAGCGCAAGATCCTTCTCCAGCAGGTCGGTCAGGCCGGGGATGGCATTAAGGTCCTCTTCCCAGATGAAGGAAGCACCCAGGACGCCTTCCGCCACGCGACACACATCGCCGGTCGCCCAGAGTTCCTGCAGGAGCGAGACGATCTTCGCGTCGTCGTTCGGAACGATCTCGTCCTCTCCGCGCTTCCCGCCCTTGTAATAGGTGCAGATGGCGGCCAGGCCGAGGACGATCCCCTGCGGCAGGCTGCCCTTGCGTTCCAGATAGGTCTTCAGGCCGGGGAGGTCACGTGTACGGAACTTCGGGAAGGAATTCAGCATGATGCTGGTGACGAAATGCTTGACGAAGGGATTCCGGAAGCGGTCCATCACGTCGGCGGCGAACTGCTCCAGCTCCTCGCGCGGAAGATTCAGCGTCGGAAGCAGTTCCTCATGCATCACTTTGCGGACGAAAGCGCCGACAACCGGATCCTCACAGCACTGTTTGACCGTATCCAGGCCACTCAGGTAGCCGACGGGCGAAAGGACGGTATGCGGACCGTTGAGCAAGGTCACCTTGCGCTCGTGATACGGGGCCTCGGAAGGGACGAAGAGGACATTCAAGCCCGCCTTGTCGGCCGGGAACTCTTCCGCGACGGACGCGGGCGCCTCGATGACCCAAAGGTGGAAGATCTCGGCCTTGTCGAGCAGGCGGTCTTCGATGCCGATCCGCTCCGTGAGTTGCGCCACGGTATCGCGCGGGTAGCCCGGAACGATCCGGTCCACCAGGGTACTGTAGACGGCGCAGGCGTTCTCGAACCAGTCCGAGAAGGCGGCGGGGAGCTGCCACAGGCTGATATACTGCCGGATGCATTCCTTCAGATGCCGGCCGTTCTCGAAGATCAGTTCGCACGGGAAGATGATGAGCCCCTTGGAAGGGTCGCCGGCGAAGGTCTCGAAGCGGTGGTAGAGCAGCTGGGTGAGCTTGCCGGGATAGGACGACGCAGGAGCGTCTTCCAGGCGGCAGGCGGGATCGAAGGCGATGCCGGCCTCCGTCGTGTTGGAGATGACGAAGCGGATCTCAGGCTGCTCGGCGAGGGCCATGTAGGATGCGAAATCGGCATACGGGTCGACGCCGCGGGTGATGACATCGATCATGTCGACGCTGTCGACGGGCTGTCCGTTCAGGAGGCCCTGCAGATTGAGGTGGTAGAGGCCGTCCTGCTCGTTCAGGACAGGCACCAGCCCCCGGTCGATCGGCTGCACGACGACGACACCGCCGTCGAAGCCGGTCTTCTGGTTGGTCTTCCAGATGATCCAGTCAATGAAAGCGCGGAGGAAGTTCCCTTCCCCGAACTGGATCACCCGCTCTGTATATTTCTTTGCCTGCGGTGCAGTGCTGCGGTTCAATCTTTCCATATCGTAAAGATAGCATTAAAAAATTACAATGTGACTCCTGTCTTGAAAATAGCGATTTCCCGGAAACCGCTCTCCTCGCTTTTCACGGGTGCACCGCCGGCGACGGAAAGCACCTTCTCGATGAAGTCCCGGGAGACTTCCTTCATCGTCGCATCCTCGACGAGGACGCCGGCGTTGAAGTCGATCCAGCCCGTTTTCCGAACCGAAAGCGGCGTGTTGGTGGACACCTTCAGCGTGGGAACGAAGGTACCGAACGGGGTACCGCGGCCGGTCGTGAACAGCACGATCTGGCAGCCAGCGGCCGCCAGGGCCGTCGAGGCGACCAGGTCGTTTCCCGGAGCGCTGAGCAGGTTCAACCCGCGCCGGGAGAGACGCGCCCCGTACGGGAGCACGCCGCGGACGATGCTGCGTCCGCTCTTCTGGGTACAGCCCAGGGATTTTTCCTCAAGGGTGGAGATGCCGCCCGCCTTGTTGCCGGGCGAAGGATTCTCGTAGACCGGCTGGCCGCTGCGGAGGAAATACTCCTTGAAGCCGTTGATCAGCGAGACCGTCTCGTCAAAGGTCGCGCGGTCCTGGCAGCGGTTCATCAGCAGGGTCTCCGCGCCGAACATCTCCGGCACCTCCGTCAGCACCGTCGTCCCGCCCTGGGAGACGATCCAGTCGGAGAAGGAACCGAGCAACGGATTGGCCGTGATACCGGACAGGCCGTCGGACCCGCCGCATTTCAGGCCCACCCGGAGCTCCGAGACGGGGACCTCGGTCCGCACGTCCCGGGATGCGGCCGCAAAGATCGCACGGAGCTGCTCCAGACCGTACTCCACCTCGTCTTCGACCTGCTGGCAGACGAACATCCGCACCCGGTCGCCGTCGACCGGGCCGACCAGGTCACGGAAGGCATCGAGCTGGTTGTTCTCGCAGCCGAGGCTGACGACCAGGACGCCGCCCGCATTGGGATGGCGGACCATGTCGGCGAGGACCTTGCGCGTGTTCTCATGGTCGTCCCCGAGCTGCGAGCAGCCGTAGTTGTGCGGGAAGGCCACGATGGCGTCCACCGATCCTTCACGCCCCTTCACTTCCTCGCGGAAGCGTGCGGCGAGCGTCTCGGCGATGCCGTTCACGCAACCCACGGTAGGGATGATCCAGATCTGGTTGCGGATGCCGACCTGCCCGTCGGCGCGGACGAAGCCGCGGAACGTGCGCTTCGCCGTCGGAGCGATTTCCGTCAGGGCGGGCTCGTACCGATAGTCGAGCTTCCCCTCCAGGTTGGTCTTGATGCAGGTATGGTCCAGCAGCGATCCGGCGCCGGCATCGCGGGTCACGTGGCCGATGGGAAATCCGTACTTGACTACGTTCTCCCCCGCCGGAAGCGCCCGGAGCGCGAACTTGTGTCCGCGTGGCACATCGGTCTGCAGGACGACGCCGCCCGCCTCCTCGCCGGCCCGAAGGTCGGCGAGGGCGACGGCGACATTGTCGTCAGGATGTATCAGGATGTATCTCATCAGAAGTCGAAATAACGCTTGGCGTTGTTGTAGCAGATGTCTTCCACCATCTTGCCGATGGTGTCCAGCTCGGACGCCGGCAAGCGGCCGCTCTCCACATCCGCGCCGATCACGTCGCACAGGATGCGGCGGAAGTACTCATGACGCGGGTAGCTGATGAAGCTGCGCGAATCCGTCAGCATGCCGACGAAGCGGCTCAGCAGGCCCAGGACGGACAGGGCGTCCATCTGGCGCCGCATGCCGGATTCCTGGTCGAGGAACCACCAGCCCGAACCCAGCTGCATCTTCCCGGGGAAGGTACCGTCGTTGAAGGTGTAAGCCATCGTGGTCATCACCTCGAAGTCCTTGGGGTTCAAGCAGTAAAGGATGGTCTTCGTCAGTTTCCCGGCCGCATCGAGGCGGTCCAGGAAACGGTGCCCGGCCGCCGCCGTGGGCAGGTCGTGGATGGCATCGTACCCCGTGTCGGGGCCGACCAGCGAGAACATCTTCGAATTGTTGTTCCGGATGGCGCCCACGTGGAACTGCTGCGCCCAGCCGGCCTCGGCATCCATCACCGCCATGTCGAACAGGAAGGCGCTGCGGAACTTCTCCAGTTCCTTCGGGGACGGCGCCTTTCCGAGCAGCACCTTCTTGAAGATCAGTTCGATCTCCAGGCGGGTGTAGTCGGCGGCGTAGAACGTCTCCAGGCCATGGTCCGAGAGTTTGCAGCCCATCGAGGCGAAGAAATCGTGCCGGACCTGCAGGGCCTCCACAAGGTCGGTGTAGGAGTCGATCTCCTTGCCGGCCGCCTCGCCGAGCTGCTTCAAATAAGCCTTGTACGCGACGGGATCTTCGATCGCCATCGCCTTGTCGGGCCGCCACGCCGGAATCACCTTCGTCCCGAAAGGATGTTCTGCGATCATCTTGTGCCAGCGGAGGTCATCCGCCGGATCGTCCGTGGTGCAGACGGTCTCCACGTTGAATTTCCGGATCAGGGCCTGCCCGCGGAACGCGTCCGTGGCCAGCATGGCGTTGCAGGCGTCGAAAATTTCCCGTGCGGTAGCAGGCGAAAGCAGCTTGTCGATCCCGAAGACGCGGCTCAGCTCCAGGTGCGTCCAGTGGTAGAGCGGGTTACGCATGGTATACGGAACCGTCTCCGCCCACTTTTCGAAGGTCTCCCAGGGCGTTCTGACGCCGCCGGTGAGGTATTCTTCCGGAACGCCATTGGCCCGCATCGCGCGCCATTTGTAGTGGTCGCCATAATGGCCGTCCACCAGCCAGAGCTGCGTGATGTCGCGGAACTGGATGTTCTCGGCGATCTGCTGCGGCACCAGATGGCAGTGGTAGTCGATGATCGGCATCTTCGCCGCATGTTCGTGGTACAGCATCCGGGCGGTCTCGCTCCGGAGCAGGAAGTCCTTGTCAATGAATGTCATGGTTTCAGTATCAATGATATTGGGAGCCAGGGGCGACGCCCCCGGCTCCGTCGGAATAATTACGGCTCAAAAGCGATTTTGTAGAAACGGATGCCCGCCTTCGGATAGATGGCCACGTCGCCCGCCTGGATCTCGAACGTCAATTCGGCCTGGGCATCGACGCTCTGGGTCCTTTCTTCCCCACCGGCATCCACGACCGCGACATTGCGGGCTTCACCGCTCTTGGCGGAAGAAGCCGTCACGACCAGCTTTCCGTCGGCAGGCGCCGTGAACGTGAAGACGCGCTCGGTGGTGCTGCCGCTGCCGTTCGGCTGGATGTAGCCGCTGGCGTCCCACTTGCCGTTCTTGCTGCCGCTGGTGTAGGTCAGGCCGTCGACGGAGACCGTCCAGTTCGTCTGGTTGGTTCCCTTCGCGGAAGCGGCATTCGCCTCGAGGGCAGACTGCCAGGCGGCGGACGAGAAGTCCCACTCCTGCGGCGTCGCGGCGGGTTTCGTATACTTGAACTGGATGACATAGAAGCGGATGCCCGCCTTCGGGTAGATGGCGACTTCGCCGGCCTTCACCTCGAATTCGAGGTCGGCCCTTTCATCGACGCTCAAGGTCCTCTCCGCGCCGCCGGCATCCACGACCGCGACATTACGGGCTTCGCCGCTCTTGGCGGAAGAAGCCGTCACGATCAGCACGCCGTCTTCCGGCGCCGTGAACGTGAAGACGCGCTCGGTGGTGCTGCCGCTGCCGTTCGGCTGGATGTAGCCGCTGGCGTCCCACTTGCCGTTCTTGCTGCCGCTGGTGTAGGTCAGGCCATCGACGGAGACCGTCCAGTTCGCCTGATTGGTTCCCTTCGCGGAAGCGGCGTCCGCCTCGAGGGCCGACTGCCAGGCTGCGGACGAGAAGTCCCAGGCAAGGATCACTTCCCCGCCGGAAACCACCTTGTTGATCTGCAGCGTAGCCTCGGCGGCCGCAGAGGCCGCGTATTTGCTGGACGTGGGCACCGGACGGGCGGTTACGGTAATCGCATGTTCGCCGACCGGAAGCGCCGCGACGTCGGCGGCTGCCAGCGTGAAGGACGTTTCGGTGAGCACCTGCTCCTTGCCGTCGAACGTAAACACGTAGTCGGCGGCGTTCGCGACGGCCGCCCAGCTGACGGTCACGTCTTCCGCGGTGCCTTCATCGAGCTTGGACGGCGTCACGGTCACCTTGGGGGCGGCGAGCGCCTCGAGGGCCGCATCGGGCGTCAGGTCCTTGGTCCAAGTGACCTTCTGGAGCAGCACGGCGGATCCGGCGACCACATAGATGCTGTTCTCGCCCGTGAGGTCGCCCAGCAGGACCGTGTGCTCCTCCCCGTCGGCGAGGACGGCATAACGGTCACCGCCGGCGAGCACCTGCACGGTGCCCAGGCCGTCGGAACTCACGGCCGTCACCTTGACGGCGCCGTACCCCTTCGTCAGGATCTCGACGGCGGAAGATGTGGGCACGCCGTCGGTACCGAGGGTCGCGGCGGAATCGAATCCGATTCCTCTCGACATCAGCACATGTGCGGGATCCTCTTCCGTCGCGAAGATCCGGGCATTGCCGATGATCGTCGTCAGCTCGAGGTCTTCGGTGTCATAGATGGTCTTCTGGGTGAAGTCCCAGGTATAATCCTCTTCCTGGACCGTCAGTTCCTTCTCGCGGATGACTTCCGGCTGTACGGCATTCCACCAGCGCGGGTCACCGGCCTTGAGGGCCACGATCCGCCCGCCGGCGGAAGAGAGATACAGTTTCCCGGCGGCGGAATTCACACACGGGTCTTCCTTCAGCACTTCCGCATCCTTCATCGCCACGGGTTCGAACGCGTCGCCGTTGGAGACGATTTCCGCCGGATTCGCCGGGTCGAGCGCCGTGGAGTACATGAAGCCCAGGCCCACGTTGTAGTAGACGTTGCCGGAGCAATCCGGCCGGAAGGAGTCGTTCGAGCTGCGGCACAGGCGGATCCAGCAATCCTTGGCGGCCGTCTTGGACTTCTCCGCGTCATTGACCTCGTTGAGGAAGACATTCTTGACGGCCTTGACGCTGGTCGCACCCGTCGAGACGCTCACGCTGAAAATCCCCCGGTTGTTGCTGGAGGAGGGCGTCGCCGTCACATAGTTGAAGGTACAGTTCTCCAGGAGCACCGTTCCCACACGCGCTTTGTTCGTCAGGCGGATAAAGCTGCGTGCACAGGCGTAGAAGGTCGAACGGCGGATCACGATGTCGCCGGTCAGGCCGTCACGGATGTCCAGGAAGTCGCCGCCCGTCTTGCCGTCGGCGTTGATGTCATGCATGTAGCAGCCTTCCACCAGGAAGGAAGCCGCACCGGTATCCGCCGCGCCTTCCGCCACGGAATAGAAGCCCTTGCCGTAGCCGGAGAGCTCGCAGTTCACGAGTTCGAAGGCGGTCAGGCCGGCCGATTCATTGTCGAACAGGCAACCGGCGCCGTCCCCCTCGAAAGCGATGTCCTCGAAATGGATGGTCTTCGCACCGGAGGCGAGCTTGAAGTTGGCATCATTGACGACCGGCTTCTTGCCGTCGGCCGTGGAATGGCCATAGAGGTACAGGTCTCCGGTGACGGAGATGGATTCGGCCATCGGATCGGGATACGCACCCTTCAGGTCGATCGGGTCCTCGCTGTAGGCGATCTCCACGCGGACGGGAGCGCCGGCCTTGTCGATGGCACTGATCAGCCCGGCAGCGGTGCTGACGGTAATCACCCCATCCCCCATGTCGGGCCGCGTGCAGGCGACGACGGCGCCGCGCGCACCGGCCTTTCCGAACACCAGGGTGAACTTGTATTCCTTGCCGGCGGACAGACCGCTGACGGTCTTCGCGCAGGCGGCGATTTCGTCGGAGGTGACGGGGATGACGATCCGCTCGTCACCCGCGCCCATCACGAGCGGTTCCGCCCAGACAGACGTCAGGTCCGCCTTGTCGGCGGCATCGTCCCATGCCAGCGAAACGCTGCTGGAAGTCCGGTCCGCCACCGTGGGGTTCAGGTTGCTGCGGACGGCGGAGGTGCTGACCGGCCCGTATGCGGCCGCCCACTTGGAATCGGCCAGGCGCGGGCTGTGCGCCTGCACCCGCCAGTAGTACGTCTTGTCGGCCGAGAGGCGGACCTTGAAGGGGACGTCGCCCGCTGCCACGTCATATTCGCCGGCAGTGCTGGCGAACCCCTCGTCCTCGCTGAGCGAGAGCGTATAGGTGGCGGCTTCCTTGGTCACCGTCCAGGTGAAAGTGACCTCGTCTCCATTCTCCACCTCTGCGCCGAGTTCCCGCGGCATCATGCAGCGCGACAGGTCCAGTTCGGTGATCTCGTCGAAGGTTTCTTCCTTGAAACATCCTGTCAGCGAGAAGGCGCCCAAGACTGCGAGGAACGCATATTTGAGGATATTGTGTCTCATATTCTTTCTACTTTATTTGGATGCGTAGGCATAGTCATTCTTCACATAGCCCTGGCTGTTGGAAAGGGTCTGGTCCAGGATCGGCCAGAACATGTATTCCTCCGGGTTGTTCGTGTAAAGGCCCTCGATGCGGGCGTCGTACAGACCGGTCTCCTTTCCCTCGCCGTCGACGACTTTGGTGATGTAGGTCTTGTCGTGCTTCCAGCCGAGCGGCCCCATGTCCTGGTCTTCGCCGGGATTGAAGCCGTAGAACAGCAGGGACTTCCGGTCCGGGGCGACACGCGTGTAGACGCCGCCGCTCAGGTAGGCGTAGGGACCTTCGAGGTCACGCAGCTTCCGCAGGTCTTCCTTGGCTTCATCCATCTTCGTCTTCAGGAGGTTCCAGCGGATCAGGTCGCCCTTGCGGAGGAACTCGCCGCAGAATTCGAAGGCGCGCTCGTCGACGATCGCCTTGAACATGGCCTCCTTGTCGGAGATGGCGTCCACATAGGCCTGCGCCTCGTCCTCATGGCCGGTGAAAGCGCGTTTGCGGACCGCCAGCAGGTAGGTCTTGGCATCGGACAGGCTGCCGAGTTCGTTGGCGATTTCGGCCGCCATCAGCAGGATGTCGGCGTAGCGCATCACCACCGGCTTCACACCGTCGTTGATGGTGCCGTCATAGCCTTGGCCGCCGCCCATCCAGTCGAAACGGTATTTTCCGAAATACCACTTCGCGATGCCGGCGCTGACGGGCGTGTCGCTGGCATTGTATTTCCAGTTGACGCAGGTCAGGTCGCGGCGGACATCGTTCGCATCGAACTTGAAGTAGAAGTTCGGAAGCGGTCCCACCTGTCCTCCGCGGCTCTCGCCCTTGGTATAGGACGAACCGTCGGAGCGGATGGCGTACGTGTAGTTCCAGCGGCCGCGCTGGTCGCCGAACGGAATGACATAGAGCGTCTCACCGTCGAAGACGAGGTTATCCTTCGCGCTCTGGCGCTTCCAGTACGCTTCCAGGGAAGGATCCAGCTTGCAGGAGCCGCTGCGGATGGCATCCTCCAGGTAGGACAGGGCCTTGGGATAGAGCACGCTTGCCGCCAGGTCCGGATCGGAGGAGAGGCGCACGGTGCCCAGGGCGCCGGTATTCACATCCTTCGCGTCGTCGCCGCCGCCCGTTCCGGGGCGCAGCGCATAACCGGAGGCCGCCAGGGCGATCCGGGCGTACAGGCCCTCGGCAAAGACTTTGTTGACCGCGTCGGTACGGCTGGAGGAGCCGGGATACGGAAGATACGGGATCGCCTCTTCCAAGTCGGCCAGGATGCGCTTGTAGATTACGTTCCGGCTGGACTTGGGGATGTAGATGGTGTTCGGGGCGATGGGCTCGAACCGTGCCGGAACGTCCCCCCAGGCCTTCGTGAGTTCATAGTAGATGAAGGAACGGAGCGTCAGGGCCTGGCCCAGAAGATAGCGCATGTCCGCATTTCCTTCGAGGTCTGCGTGCTGATGCAGGCCGTAGATGACCAGGTTGGCCCGTTCGATGCCCCGGTACAGCAGGGAGTACATGTTCTCGGGCGACGTGTTCAGTTCCGTATTCGTCGGGAGCAGGTCGTACAGGGCGATCCTGTCCTTGTTGTTGGTGGGCTTGTAATCGGTGTACCACTCGATGTCGGTGTTGAAACCGTACCAGCACAGGAACCGGTTGACATAGGAGTTGTTCTCCGCGAACACCTCGCTGATGCCCCACACGGCCCGTTCCGCCAGGGCATAGCTGGAATAGATGCTCTCTTCCTCGAAGGAGGAGGCGGCAGGCGTGTCCAGGACATTGCAGGAAACCGTTCCGAAAAGGAGCGCCACGCTCAGTATAATCGTTGACTTTTTCATATGCGTCGGCGGATTAGAAAGTTAGGTTGAGACCGGTGACAAAACCAATGCTCTTGGGATAGGCGGAGTAATCGACACCCGGCGTGAGCGGGGTCTTGCGGCGGGTATCGACTTCCGGGTCGTAGCCCGAATAGTTCGTCAGGCAGAAGAGGTTGGTCCCCGTCACATAGAAGCGGACCTTGCGCAGGTGCACCTTTTCGGTCAGCTTGCCGGGAAGAGTATAACCGAGGGTCGCGCTCTGCATGCGGAGGAAGGAGCCGTCCTCGACGGCCCAGTCCGTGAAGATGGCGTTGCCGACCGCCGGAGACCACATCGTCGTACCGGCATTGGCCGCCTTCAGGGCAGCGGGATCGGTGATCAGCTCGCCGGTGGCCCAGTCGATGTTGGTCCAGCGTTCGGAGACCGACATCATCTCGAGCAGGTTGCGGTCGGTATACTTGCGGGTGGAGGTGAACTCGATCTTGTTGGCATTGTAGATGTCCTGCCCCAGCATGAAGTTGAAGTTGGCGCTGAAGTCGAAGCCCTTGAAATCACCGCTGATGGAGAAACCGCCGGTAAAGTCCGGGAGGGCGTTGCCGATGACGGTGCGGTCCTCGCTCGTGACACGCTTGTCGTTGCCGGAGATATCCTTGAGCTTCAGGGCGCCCGGGCGGAGGTAGGTGGTACCGATGATGTCGGAGTCGTCCACGACCCCTTCTTTCAGGACCCACTTGCCGTTGATGTAGTCGAAGTCATCGACCTCGTAACGTCCGTCGCAGACATAACCGTACATGTTGCCCATCGGCTGATTCGTCTGCACGCGGTAGTCGATACCGACTTCGCTGGAGGCCCAGCCGGTCTCCGCCGCGATGCCGTTCCGTTCGAAGGCGGCATTGCCGCCGAGCGACGTGACCACGTTGCGGTTGAAGGCGATGTTGCCGCTGATCTGCAGGGAGAAATCCTTCTGCATCACGATCGGCGCGTTCAGGCTCAGTTCGAAACCGCGGTTGCGGGTCGAGCCCAGGTTGCGGTACTGCGTACTGTAGCCGGAACCCGAAATCGGGAACTCCACGAGGAGGTTCTTGGTATCGTTCTGGTAGGCTTCGATGCTACCGCTGAGTCTCCCGTTCCAGAACCCGAAGTCGAGACCGATGTTATGGGTGTACGTCGTCTCCCAGGTTAGGTCGGGATTGGGCATCACGGAATTGGGCGATGCATACGAGTTGCCCTGGCTGATGATCGTCGTCGAGGTCAATGCATACTCCCGGTTGATGAGGCCGATGACCTCGGGAGGAAGGAGGTTGTTGCCCGCAGATCCGAAGCTGTAGCGCAGTTTCAGCTGGTCCACCCAGCCCGCACCCTGCATGAACGGTTCGTTGGAGACCGTCCAGGACACGGCTGCAGAAGGGAAAAAGCCCCAGCGTTTGCCCTTGGCGAACTTCGAGGATCCGTCCGCGCGGAGCGTGGCGCCGAGCGAATAGCGGTGCTTGAAGTCGTAGTTCACGCGACCGAAGAACGAGAGCAGGTTCTCGTCCGCATAGAAGAAATTGTCGGCTTCGGCCCTGCTGGTCGCAGAAGCCGCATGGTTCCAGGCGTCCTGCGCCTCGAAATAGGTCGGGAAACCGTCCAGGAGCATGTGGACCCGGTTGCGGTGGGTGATGGTAAGTTCCTCGCCGATAAGTGCGGTAAGCACGTGGTCCTCATTGCCGATCAGGTTCGCGAAGTCGTAGTTCAGCGTGTTGGTGTTGCGGTATTTGGTCCGGAACAGGTCCTTGTGGTCATTGGAGGGGGTGTTGAGGACCGTGGAGCGCTGGTTGGAATAGAAGGTGGAGATGCCGTAGAAACGGTCGTCCGTCTGCAGGTAGTCTTCCAGGCCTCCCTCGATTTTCAAGCGGAGGTTCTCTACGATGTCCCAGTTGAACGCGGCGTTGGCGTTCCAGGTGGTGCGGAGGCGCTTGCTGTCATTGTCGGCGACGGCGCGCAGCGGCTGCACATTGTCGCCATACAGGGCCTCGTCATCCTCGGTCACGCCCTGACGGGCGATCGGGACGGGCATGTACTGGACGGCGTGCTTGAGACGGCCGTTGCCGGAGGTCGAACTCATGTCCGCCATCGAGTTGGCGCCCGCACCGCGGACGTTCACCCGGGAATAACGGATGGACGCGTCGACACTCGTCCGTTTGGAAGTCTTGAAATTACCCTTGAAATTCAGGTTGTCACGGCCGTAGTTCGAACCGACCATGATGGCCTGGTCATCCAGATGGGCATAGCCGAGTTTCCAGTTGTAGTTGTCTCCGCTGCCGGCGATGGAGAAGTCGGTGCTGAACGTCGATCCGGTCCGGCCGAACACGGCGTTCACCCAGTCGTTCCCCTTCATGCGGGCATACTGGTCGATGTCCTCGAAGAGACCGTAATACGGATAATAGTCGTTTTCGAGGCTGCCCCGGATGGCGGCCAGTTCATACTGCGTCTTGACGAAGTCGCTGACACCCATCGGACGGATGGCGTTCTTGTTGGCCATCTGTTTCTGCCCGTAATAGGTATTGAAGGTCACGGAGACCTTCTGGCCTTTCTCGGCGCTCTTTCGTCACGATGACGACGCCGTTGGCGCCCCGGCTGCCGTAGATAGCCGTCGAGAAAGCGTCCTTTAGCACGTCGATGCTGGCGATTTCGGAGGAAGAGATATCATTGATGGATTCCACCGGGAAGCCGTCCACGATATAGAGCGGAGAACTGTCCTGCGTGATGGAGCCGCCGCCGCGGACGCGGATCTTGATGTCGGCATCCGGGTCGCCTTCGGTGGTGATGACGGAAACACCGGCCATCTTTCCGGCCAGCGCCTGGCTGACCGTGGTGACGGGTTGCGCGGTCAATTTGTCGCTGCCGACGGAGGAGACCGAACCGAGGAGGTCGCGGCGCTTGACGGTGGCATAGCCGACCACCACGACTTCGTCAAGGAAAGTGTTGTCCGCTTTCATGACAACGTCGATCTTCGTCCGGTCTCCCACGGGGATGGTCTGCGTGGCCATGCCGATGCAGGAGAACACCAGGTTCGACGCCGTAGAAGGAACTTTGATCTCGTAATTGCCGTCCAAGTCCGTCTCGGTACCGGTCGTCGTACCCTCCACGAGCACGCCGACGCCGATCAACGGTTCACCGTTCTCGTCGGTCACCACGCCCTTGACCACGGTCTGGGCGGAAAGGACCAGCGGGAACGCCAGGATCAGCAACGCAAGGATGAGCTTCTTTACTGGTTTCATGTGTTGATCATTAAGTGATTGAATAGATTACAACTGTTTATATTCGCCTTTCCCCACCTGTCCGGCGACGATGTCGCGCACCAGGTAGTGGAGATACATTTCCAGGTTGGTGTAGCGCCCGAACTTGTCGAGGCGCTTCGCCTTGCCGTCCGAGGCATCGGCTTTGTCAAGGCCGAACCGGTCTTCGAAAGCGTCCGGCATGCCGTCTCCGTCGGTATCTTTCACGGCCGCCCGCTCGGCGTCCGTCGCTTCGTAGGAGGGCCATCCGCCCACATCGGACTGCGTATCGATGATGCCGCCGCTGCTGCCGTTCGACCCCTTTTCGAAGGTCGCCTTCCCGCTGCGGGCGTCGGCGACGGCGCGCTCGTCCACAGCGTCGCGGCGCAGCGAGGCGCCGGCCCAGGAGAGTACCTGGCCGAAAGCGTCGTCCGCACTGGTCGTCGTCACGTAGACCGTCTTCCCGTCGCGGCCCTTCAGCGGAAGCGGTGCCGAGAGGATCCGTCCTTCCTGCGAGACGGGCTCACCGGTATAACCGCTCTCCTCCTTCCAATAGACGCCCTTCGCATTGTCGCGGGTGATGTCGTCGTGAAGCGTGTGCTTGTTCCCGGAGAGATACAGGGAAGGATAATCGTAGCGGGTATAGGTATTCGATGACTTGTAGACCGCGTCCGCCTCGATGAAGAATGCGCGGTCGCGGGAGGCGGGTCCGGGCTTATAGTAGTTGCCGACCAGGTTGAAGGCACCGGCGTTGCCGCCGTAGCAGCCGCTGCCGCTTCCCCAGTTGTAGACCACATTGTTACGGTGGTCGACGTTGCCGCGCATCGCGGGGTCGGACGGGTTTTCATACACGCCGGGATGGTCGAACCGGGGCGTCCGGTTGTCGTGGTGCGCCAGCAGGTTGTGGTGGAAGGAAGCGTCCTTCCCGCCCCAGATGCCACCATAGCCGTGGCTTCCCTTGCCGTGCACCGAATGGGTAAGGCTCTCGGAAAGGATGCACCACTGCATCGTGAAGCACTCGTTTCCATACCACGAGGAGCATTCATCCGTCGACCAGCTGACGGAGCAGTGGTCGATGATCACGTTCCGGTTGCGGCGGCCCCAGAAGGCATCGTCTTCCGTCTTCTTCTCGTCGCCCATCCGGAAGCGGAGGAAGCGGAGGATGACGTTGCCGTCCTTCCCGCTCGCCGCCTTGTCGCCACCGGTGTTGACCCGCACCGTGAAATTCTTGATGCAGATGCCGTCGCCCGGAGCCGTCTGGCCCGCGACGGTCACGTCGCCGTTCTTGATGTCGAGCGGACTTTCCAGGGCGATGATTCCGGCCACGTCGAAGACGATCGTCCGCGCGCCCGTCTTGCCGAGGGCCCAGCGGAGCGTCCCTTCTCCGGAATCGTCCAGTTTCGTCACATGGTAGACCGCACCGCCGCGGCCACCGGTGGTGTACATGCCGGCGCCCTCAGCCCCCGGGAATGCCCGGGCTACGCCGTCCTCCTCGCTCGCGGGAATCTTGAAGAGCGCATAGACGGAATCGTCCGCCGGAGCAGGGCCTGCATTCCCCTTTGTGGATACCTCCAGACGGCTTTCTGCCGAGGTGCCGCCTGCGCCGACAGCCCGGAGGCCGAAGACATACGCCGTTCCGGGATTGAGGTCGGAAATCTTCACGTTGCGCGCCGCGGTTTCACCGCCGCGCACCTGGGTTCCCCCTTCCAGAAGCGTCCAGGCATAGGTATCCGCCCCGTCGACCCGGTCCCACTGGAGGGTCAGGGACGTTTCGGCCGATTCAAAAAGAACGAGTCCCGAAGGGGCCGCGGGCGCAACGGCCTGCGAGGGCGTTTCCTCGCCGTGGTCGCTGGAGCACACGGTCATGCAGAGGGTCAGGGCCAGCAGGGGTGCCAGCAGATGCAACCGTTTGATTTTCATATCATTTCTCATATTCCAGGGAGGCGCGGATAAAGGGGCCGACCCCCTTGGGATCGTTCTCCGTCACCGCCTCGCCAATGTAGTATTCAAAGGTGCCGCTGCGCATCTGCTTTCCTCCGAGTCCGGCGACGGCGCAGCAGTGTTCCAGCGTCACGGACCCGTCCGCCTCTTCCCGCAGGAAGGTACGGACCAGTTTCCGGTACAGTTTGCGGGCGTCCGACCGGTACAGGCCCAGCCGGTCCGCCTTCAGGTAAACATAGGTGAACATCGCCGAGCAGGTGGCCTCGACATAGTTCCCTTCCCGGCCCGGGCAGTCCAGGACCTGGTACCACATGCCGGTCGCCGGATCGGCGTAGCGCGGCAGGGTCTCCAGCAGGCGGCGGAGGATGTCCTCCAGGGCCACACGCTCCGGATGCTCCGCCGGGAAGACGCCGAGGACGTCGACGAGCGCCATCGCATACCAGCCGACCGCCCGGCCCCAGCTGTGCGCGGACTGTCCGGTGGCAGGATCCGCCCAGAACATCGCCCGGGACTCGTCCCAGGCGTGCCGGTACAGGTCCGTGGCCGGGTCGAACGTTTTCTCAGCGGCCACGCGGAACTGGAGCGCGATGTCGTTCCACAGGCTGTCCGCACCGCGGGCCAGCGCCACTTCCGCATAGAAAGGCTCCGCCATGAAAAGGCCGTCAAGCCAGACCTGGCCCGGGTAGACCGCCTTGTGCCAGAAAGCACCGGCCCCGGTCCGCGGCTGCCCGCGGAGCTGGCGCAGCAGGGTGTCCGCCGCCGCCTCGTATTTCGGCTGCGGGGCGATGGCCGAAAGATGGAGCATCGTCCGCCCCGGGCAGATATGGTCGAGGTTGTATTTCTCCAGGCTGTATTTCCCTCCGATGGTCCCGTCCGGAGCGATGATCCTCTCGTACCACGACGCCACGTAGTCCAGGATGTCCGCCCCGCCGTAGACACTGTATACCTCCAGGAAGGCATCCAGCTCCAGGCCGGTCGTATAATTCCACTTCAAATTGCCTTCCTGTCCGTCGAGGAAGGCGGCGTCAGGGCAGCGCTGCATCTCGGAACGCACCATGCGCAGCGAGAGGGGTTCCCGCCGCGCGCAGCCCGCCAGGGCCAGGCATCCTGCCACAAGAAGGAACCAGCGTCTCATCGGTTGTCGAAAGGATCCCATACGATACCGTCTTGTTGCTGATACATTACTTTTTCAAAGGAATAGCGTTCCGCCTGGCGCCGGGTCAGCGTATGCGCCCACTTGGCACGCGGACCGCGCGCACCCGGGCCGGTGCTGCCATACTCCGCATAGTAGGAATTCTTCCGGGTATCCGGCTTGCCGGGCTTCTCCCAGTCATGCCACCCCTCCGGAAGGATGTGCGCCCCCATTTCGCAGCCGATGAAGACCGTCTTCGCATAGGCGCCCCAGGGCCGCCCCAGGTAGCATCTGTCGATGCCCGGATCGGCCGTCAGGCGGCAGTCCTTGAACACATAGCCGTACGTCTGCCCCGGGAGGGTGGACGCGGCCGTCACATAGCTGTTCTTCTTGGAATGGAGGGTGCAGCGTTCGAAATAGGCGATGGACGGACCGAAGATGAAGTCCGTCGTGCCCTCGATGTAACACTCCAGGAAATAGTTCCGCTTCACGCCGCCTTCCTTGCCGAACCGGCCGTAGGTGTAGAGCGTATCCTGGTTGCCGAGGAAACGGCAGCGGTGGAAGAAGAGGAAATCTCCGTCGGTGAAGACCGCCACGGCCTGTCCGATCTCCTTGCCCTCGCCCGACGTGTTCTCGAAGGTGATGTCCTCGAAGGTGACGTAACTGCTGTGGATGTAGACGCCCGCGCTGCCGGACGTACCCACGCGCTCACCGCTGGCGGGCCAACGCTGCTCGGCGAACTTGCCCCACGAAAGGACGGTCTTGTCCGCGCCGGCGCCGGTGATCTTCAGCCGGAACTTGTTGTGCGGGATCGTGACCATTTCCCGGTAGATGCCCTCCCGGATGAGGATGGTCGTAATCCGGGCGTGCTCATAGTCAGGGGCGGCGTCGATCGCTTCCTGCACGGTCATGAAGTCACCGTGGCCGTGCTGGTCCACGACGATGTCATAGTACGCGCGGTGGGCGGCGATCTCCGGGATGCGCGCCGCCAGCGAGTCGGAGGCCAGCTGCGCGATCTTGCGGGCGCCGGCGGCCACGGTATGCGTATTGTCCGTCTTTCCCTCCGGGCAGCAGGCGTATTTCCCCGCCGGAAGGTGCATGTAATAGGGCCGGGACGCCTCGTCGCCGAGCGATTCGAGCCAGTCCATCGTCGCCGCTTCCATGTCGATGAGCAGCACCCCCTCCCGGGCAGCCACCTGCTTCATCGCGGCCGGATAGTCACCATGGCAGGCACGGTCCAGTTTTCCGTCCTTGAACCAGCGGCGCGAAACCGGGGTCATCAGTACCGGTGTGCCGCCCGCCTGCCGGACGCCTTCGATGAAGGTCCGCAGGTTTTCCTGATACGCACCCCAAGGAGCGGCGTAACGCGCGGGATCGGACGCCTTCGAATCGTTGTGTCCGAACTGGATGACCACGTAGTCGCCGGGCCGGACAGCCTGACGGACGCGGTCCCACAGGCCGCGGTCGATGAAACTCTTCGTGCTGCGCCCGTTCTGGGCGTAATTGACGACCTGCACCCCGCCGTCGAGGAAATTGGGGAACATCATGCCCCACCCCCGTTCCGGGTTGCCGCCGGACAAATCCTTGTCGGCCATCGTGCTGTCCCCCATCAGGTGGATGGTAAAGGAGCTGGCGAGCCACCAGGCCGCCGCGATCAACAACAGTCTTCTCATAACTTCTCTCCGTTGACGGTGACATTGTCGAAGGAGACCTCCTCGGCGTTCACGACGCTCACGCCTTCTTCCGCCTGGAAGGTGCAGTCGCGGAAACCGAGGCGGCGGAGCGGCAGCTCCGGCAGGCCGGTGATGCTGACCGCCCGGGCCGCACCGCTGCAGACGATGTCGCTGAAGTGGATGTCCTCCATCCGCGGTGTCGTCTCATCAACGGGTACAAGGGCTTCCGTCGCCGCACCGGTACGGTCGGTCGCGGCCACGCCGGCATAGTAGAGATTGAAGATGACGGCGTCCGCAACGATATCCTTCATATATATATGGTCACACCAGATGTCCTTGACCAGCCCGCCGCGGCCCCGCGTACTCTTGAAACGGAGCCCGACGTCGGTCCCCAGGAAGCGGCAACGCCGCACGAGCACATTCTCCACGCCGCCCGACATCTCGCTCCCGACCACGAACCCGCCATGGCCATGGTAGACGGTGCAGCCTTCAATGACCACGTTCCGGCATTTCCGGCCGTGACGGCGGCCGTCTTCGTCCTTCCCCGACTTCAGGCAGATCGCATCATCGCCCACGTCGAACGTCGAGCCGGTGAGGCGGACATTTTCGCAGGCGTCGATGTCGATGCCGTCGCCGTTCGTGGAATAATGCGGGTTCCGAACCTGGATATTCCTGACCGTCAAATCTTTGCAATAGAGCGGATGCAAGTTCCAGCACGGGGAATTCTGGAAGGTGCACCCTTCGATGAGCACCCGTTCGCATTCCCGCAGGGAGACCATCACGGGACGCAGGAACGTCAGGATCTCCTGTTCGTCGAGCGAGGGATCCTGGCGGTTGAGCGAACCGGCTGTCAGGCGCGCTTTCCGGTAACCTTCATCCGGATACCAGACGCTCCCGTCCTCGCTGAGGACGCCGCCGCGCCGCAGGACGGTCTTCCACAGGTCGGGCGAGACCTTGCGCTTCTTGACTTCCCGCCACGCATCGCCGTTCCCATCGATCACGCCGGCGCCGGTGATGGCGATGTCCGTTGCGCCGAGCGCATGGATCGGCGACAGGCAGCGGCGGACGTCCAGTCCCTCGAAATTCGTCTCGATAACGGGATAGAGCGACCGGTCGGAAGAGAAGACGATGACCGCTTCGCTTTCCAGGTGCAGGTCGATGTGGCTTTCCAGGCCGATCGGGCCGGTCAGCCAGATGCCCGCAGGCACGACAAGCCGGCCGCCGCCCCGTTCGGACAGGGAACGGATGGCCGCGGCGAATGCCTCCGTGGCCGGGGTGACGCCGTCACCGACGGCACCGAAATCCGTCAGGAGGACGCTGCGCTCCGGGATGGAGGGCAGGCGGATTTCCGGCATGTCGAACGGCAGGTCACAGGTTTCTTCCCTCCCCGCGCCGCACGCGGAAAGGACAAGGACGGCACATAGCGGAAGCAGTTTCTTCAGTGTCATTTCAGTGGTCTTTCGTCAATGTTGCAAATATACGATTATTTTCAAAATACCGTTAACGATAACGGAAAAATTTCTAATTAGTTTTCAACAATTTATCAAACAACAATTTTTTTATTCCGTGCTTTTCACGGAAACGAAAAAAAGCGTATCTTTACACCGGATTACAAGCGCACGATGAAAACGGAGAAAACGACCCTCATGGATATCGCCCGGCGCGCCGGCCTGTCAATCGGGACGGTGGACCGCGTGCTTCATAACCGGGGCGAAGTGTCGCGCAAGAGCCAGGAGAAGGTGATGCAGGCCATCCGCGACCTCGGCTACGAGCCCAACATGCATGCTTCCCTTCTCTCCTCCGGCCGGCAAGCCCTGATTGCCGTCCTCATCCCCTCCCCTGCCTCCGGCCCGTTCTGGAGTCTTTCCGAAGAAGGGATCGGGCGCGCCGCCCAGGCAACCGCCCCGCTCGGCGTCACCATCCGGAAAGTCGACTACGACCAGACGGACCTCGACGACTTCCGCAGGGCTGCCCGCCAGGTGCTGGACATGGCGCCGAGCGGCGTCGTCGTCGCCCCGATGTTCCGGCACGAGACGCTCGGCCTGGTGGAAGAACTGCACCGGCGGGAGATTCCGTTCGTCTTCATCGACTCCAAAGTGGAGAACGACAGCTACCTGGCGTATTTCGGGATGCCGATGTACGAGAGCGGCTACCTGTGCGGCGACCTGCTGACGGCCGGCCACGCGGTCGGGCACCTGCTCATCGTCCGCATCCTCTCCGACCGGCACGGGCAGTCCGACCCGACGGCCAGCCGGCGCGAAGGATTCATGGATTACCTGGCCGAACACAGTCCCGGATGCCGGGTCAGCCAGGTCTTCATCGATCCCGACGACCCGGCGCAGACACGGCAGGTACTGGACGACTTCTTCAAGGAGAATCCCGAAGTCCGGCACATCGTGATGTTCAATTCGCGCATCTACCTGATTGTGCCCTGGCTCGAAAGCAACGCGGGAACCGAACGGCGCGTCGTCGGTTTCGACAACCTCGAGGCCAACGTCGAGGCGCTCACGCGGGGAACCGTCGACATCCTGATCGCCCAGCATCCCGACGAGCAGGTCGCCCTGGCCGTCCAGGCCCTGTCAGACCGCGCAATGCTGGACAGGGAGCCGGCCCGGAAAGACAATTTCATGCACATGGACATCCTCACGCGTTACAACGTGAAGTACTATTAGCGAAGCAACATGATCGAAAAGAGAACGAACATGCTCGATGCCGGGACCGTCCGGTTCCGCACGGAAAAGCCCTTCGGAACCGTCCTGGGCGGGTTGAAAACGGAAATGCAGCGTTACGGCACCGTACTGCGCGCCGACGAAGCCGACCCGGACCGGCTGCCGCCGACCTGCGGCCCGTGCGACTTGTTCCTCGACGCCTCCACCCCGTTCCGGATCCGCTACATCGCCGCCACGGTCGAAGACGCCGGCCCCGCCGGAGAGACCCCGGACGGCGAGCCCGTCCGCTGGTACGCCGTCACATTCAAGGAAGGGAACCGCAATCCGCTGCTGCGGACCCTCCCTGCCCTGGCCGCCGCCCTCTGCATCGCCGCCGGGCTTCCGCCCGCAGCCGCTTCGCTGCCCCGGATCCTGACCGTTCCCGCCGGCCTGGCACTCGCCGCAGCCTGCCTGTATGCACTGCTGAGCCCCTCCCGGAAAGCGGAACGGACGGTCGCCCGTCTGAAGGACGCCGTCCGGCAAGGGAAATAAAAAAAGGGAAAGCTTGGCACATCGCACCGCTACAACCTCCTACCCTTGCTGCCTTCCGGCCCTGGGGGGATTCAGAGGGAGCTGGTCGTGTACGACTTTCCCTGTGCAAAAATAGTGATTTTTCCTAAACCCGCAAAATAATCTTCCCGATCTCAGAACCGGCCCGAGCCAAGCATCTCGTCGGCGTCGTCGTACCACGCGGCGAACTGGCCGGGCGCGGCGGCGCGCTGGGGCGTATCGAACAAGAGGTAGAGGCCGCTCTCCCGCATGAGCAGCGTCGCGTCCTGCAGGGGCTGGCGGTAGCGGATCCGCACCCGGAACCGGCGCGCCTCCCCAGGGTGCATCGCCCGATCCGGCCGGATCCAGTGGATCTCCTCGGGAGCGATCCGCAGGCAGCTGCGCGACAGGCCCTTGTGCGCGTGCCCTTCCCCGACATAGACCGTATTCGATGCCATGTCCGTCGCCAGGACGAAAAGGGAATCCGCATGGCCGCCCACGCCGAGGCCCTTCCGCTGTCCGACGGTATAGAACTGGGCGCCGTCGTGGGTTCCCACCACCTTTCCCCAGGGATTCGCCTTGTAGCGGGTCTTCTTGACATGATGTTTCCCGCTGCGGTACGTTTCCGTCTCGAAATGAAGGGTGTCATAACGGAGCGGAGCGGAGAGGCGGAGCAGGATGTCGTCCGGAAGCGCCGCCACTTTCTGCGGGTCGAAGTCGTTCCGTGTCCGATCGCCGCCGGCCGGGAGCGGGCGGTTGTTGTACGCCTGGCCGCCGGTGTCCTCGGAGCGGAAACGGGCCGTCATCAGCGGCTCGCCCTCCGTGCGGAGCAGGCTCCCGAGGGTTTCCCGGACGAATGCATAGGCGGGGTCGGCGTCGTAAAACGCATCGTAGACCTCGACGACCGGTCCGGGCGCGGGCAGGAGTTTCTGCTTGAGGAAGGTCGGCAGGTCGACCTTGCCGACGAAGCAGATGCCCTGCGAATCTTTCTTTTCGGCGGACGGGAGTTCGGCCAGGCGGGCGATCTGGCGGACCTCCGGCTTGGTCAGGTGGCCGATCGGGAACAGGGCGCGGGAAAGCTGTTCCTGCGTCAGCTGGCAGAGGAAATAGCTCTGGTCCTTGTTCGGGTCGGTACCTGCCAGGATGCGGTAGAGCCGTTCCCCGTCCGGTCCGGTGCATTCCGCCCGGCGGCAGTAATGCCCGGTGGCCACATAGTCGGCCCCGAGGCGCTGCGCGGCCTGCAGGAAGGCGTCGAACTTGATCTCACGGTTGCAGAGGATGTCGGGATTGGGGGTCCGCCCGGCGGCATATTCGGCGAACATCTCGTCCACGACGCGCTGGCGGTAGGTTTCGGAAAGGTCCACGAAATAGAAGGGAATGCCGATCTTGCGCGCAACCAGTTCCGCCACGAAACGGTCTTCCTCCCACTCGCAGTCGCCGTGCAGAGTCGCGTCGGCGTCATGCCAGTTCTGCATGAACATGGCGAATACGTCGTACCCCTGCTGCTTGAGCAACAGGGCCGCGACGCTGGAATCGACGCCTCCGGAAAGTCCTACGCAAATTTTCATGGCGATGCAAAAATAGGCATTTGCAGGGATTTCCGCAATTTTTACTATCTTTAGCCACGAAACGACAAAGACCACAGACAATGAACACGGTAACTCTGAACATCGTCTATCAGGAATATGCCGCCGCTGCGGAGATGGACCCGCAGGACCAGGCGCTGGTGGCCGCAGCCATGGAAGCCCAGAAATCCTCCTATGCTCCGTACTCCAAATTCAACGTCGGAGCGGCCGTACGCCTGGAAGACGGCATCATCGTGAAAGGTTCCAACCAGGAGAATTCCGCCTATCCCTCCGGCCTGTGCGCCGAGCGGACGGCGATGTTCGCGGCCGGCGCCGCCCATCCGGGCAAGGCGATGACCGCCATCGCGATCGCCGGCGGATTCAACTTCGGCCTGGACGGCACACCCTGCACCCCCTGCGGCGCCTGCCGGCAGGTGATGGCCGAATATCAGATGGCGGGCGGAAAGCCGATGAACGTCATCATGGTCGGTGCGGACAAAATCCTGAAATTCAACCGTGTAGACGACATCCTGCCGTTCATCTTCGACAGTTTCACCGAGAAGAAGTAGCGTCCTCCAGAACCGCCCTGGCGGCGGACATGCCGGCCAGGATTCCCGTGGAAAACGCGCATTGGAGGTTGTAGCCTCCCGTGTCGCAGTCCATATCCATCACTTCCCCGCAGAAATAGAGGCCCTTGACCAACCGCGACGCCATCGTCTTGGACAGGATTTCCTCCGAAGAGACGCCGCCGGCTGTCACCACGCAACGTTCGAAGCCGACATAGCCGGCGATATCGAAGCGCCAGTCCTTCAGCGACTCCGCCAGGGCGTCGAGGTCGACGTCGTAAAAACGGCGGGAGACCGGCTTGTGGAAATGACGGCCCGCCCCGGGCTTGGGGACAGAGACGGTGAGCAGGTCCGGATTCCATGCCTGGAAGCCGGGAATCAGGTCCCAGGGCATCAGCTTGCCCAGCAGGATCCGGTACATTTCCTTGCCGTTCAGGCCGCGTCCGTCTTTCCACTGGCGGGAGCGCGGATCCTCCTGGATCGACTTCCACAACGAGCGGATCCGTGCGGAGAGTTCCTCGAGCGGGACGCCCGGCTTGAGGTCGAGCGAAAGGCTGATCCGGCTGCCGTTCCGGATCATTTTCACACACTTGCGGCTGACCTTGAAGCCCAGCGGGCCTTCGATGCCGCCGTCCGTGAAGTCCACGTCACCGAATTCCGTCGCATCGCGGTGCCCGTCCACGAAGACGGAAAGGTTCACGTTCTTGAGTTTGGCGCCCTTGAGGGCCTCGCCGGCTGCCGTCATGGCCGTCTCGCGGGAAATGTGGCCCCGCAGCGGGTCGGCTTCGTCCACCGGTGCGGCCACCTTGTACCCCCGCGGGACCAGGGCCGTCAGTGACGGCGACAGGCTCGTCACCGTATGGCCGTTTTCCTGCGCCCAACGGTAACCGTCGCCCGTCGAGCCCGTCGAGGGATAGGAAAGGCCGCCCGTCGCGATGATGAGGCGGCTGCAAGTGTAGGTATCCCCGTCCGCGCAGCGCAGGGTGAAGCCCGGGCTGACGGAAACGACTTCCTTCTCCGTCAGCAGGGTGACCCCTTCACGCAGACAGGCTTCGACCAGGGTGTCGAGCACGTCGGCGGCCCGGTGCGAATACGGAAACGCCCGGTCACCCCGTTCGACGACGGTCTCGAGGCCGTTCTGTTCCAGGAAGGCGATCATCTGCTCGGGCGTCCAGTTGAAGAACGCCGGCTTGACGAAATGGGAGGATGTACGGATATGGGTGGAAAAGTCGTTCCAGTCTTTCAGGTTGGTGAAATTGCAGCGTCCCTTCCCCGTGAAGAGGATCTTGCGGCCGGGACGGGGCATTTTTTCCAGGATGGTCACCCGCGCGGGAGAGACCCCCTTCAACGCCCTTGCAGCACCGTACGCGGCCATCAGACCGGACGCTCCGCCACCGATAATGATGATTTCTGAATTCATATTTTGCAAAAATAGCACATCATTCGGATTTTTTGCTTATCTTTGCACATCATTTCTGAGGGAAATGTCATAAAGCCACTTTAGCTCAGTCGGTAGAGCAGCGCATTCGTAACGCGCAGGTCAACAGTTCAAGTCTGTTAAGTGGCTCTCGAAAACCCCACCCAGCCGCGCTGGATGGGGTTTCTTCTTTCTTCCTTGATGATCAGCCTGCTCAATAGGGCACCCTGCGCTGACGCCTAGCCGATGAACTGGGCCTTCAGGGCCTCGATCTTGGCATCGGCGCCAGACCCGGCCGCGCCGAAATAGAACTTGATCTTCGGCTCTGTGCCGGAAGGCCGCACTGTGACGATGTCCCCCTCCTCACTGAAGAACTGCAGGACATTCGAAGCAGGCAGTCCTGTCGCCGCAGCGTCGGTGTAGTCGATCACCTTCACCACCGGAGAACCGGCCAGCGCGGCAGGCGGCGTCGAACGCATCCCAGCCATGATGGAACGGATCTCTTCCGCACCGCTCTTGCCGGTACGGACCAGATAGACCATCGATTCCCTGCGGTAGCCGAACTCGGCGTAGATCCGCTGCATCAACTGATAGAGCGTCAGGCCCTGGTCCGCGGCCCAGGCAGCACATTCGGCCACCATCGCGGCGCAGACCTGCGCGTCCTTGTCACGGACGAAGGAACCCACGTTGAACCCGTAGCTTTCCTCGCCGCCGCAGACGAATTCCGCCTTGCCTTCCCATTCCCGGACTTTCTCGCCGATGTACTTGAAGCCGGTCAGCACATCGTAGCACTTCACGCCGAAACGCGCGGCGATGTCGGCGATCAGCTGCGTGGTGACGATGGTCTTGACGACGAACTGCTTCCCGTCCAGGCGGCCCTGTTCGCGCCAGCGGGTCAGGATGTAATAGGTCAGGAGCGAAGCCGTCTGGTTGCCGTTGAACTGCACCATCTTCCCGGCGTCGTCACGCACGGCGATGCCCATCCGGTCCGCGTCCGGATCTGTCGCCATCACGATGTCAGCACCCTCGCGCTCAGCGACTTCCAGGGCCATTTTCATCGCCGCTGGCTCTTCCGGATTCGGAGAGACGACCGTCGGGAAATTCCCGTCACTGATGTCCTGGTCGGGGACATGGTACACCTTTTCGAAGCCCAGGCGGCGCAGGCATTCCGGGACGAGCCGGACCCCGCAGCCGTGCAGGGGCGTATAGACGAACTTCAAATCGCGGTGGCGCGCACAGGAGTCCGGGCTGAGCGTCAGGGACAGAATGTCACGCAGGTAGGCCTCGTCGACATCCTTCCCCATCAGTTCCACTTCGCCGCAGCGCACCCCCTTCTCGAAACGGACCTCGGAAGGGTCCGTGATCTTCGCCACTTCCCGGACGATCTCCGCGTCGACCGGCGCCGTGATCTGGGCGCCGTCCGACCAGAAGACCTTGTATCCGTTGTACTCCTTCGGATTGTGCGAAGCCGTGATCATGATGCCGGCGACCGCGCCCTTGCAGCGGATGGCGTAGCTGAGTTCCGGAGTGGGGCGGATGTTGTCAAAGATAAAGACGTGCAAACCGTTGGCACTCAGGACATCCGCAGCGATCCGGGCGAAGAGCTTCGAATTGTTCCGGCTGTCGTAGGAGATGCACACGCGCAGGTCATCGCCCGAAACGTGGGCGAGGATGTAGTTGGCAAGGCCCTGCGTGGCCATTCCCACCGTATATTTGTTCATCCGGTTCGTCCCGACGCCCATGATGCCCCGGAGCCCGCCGGTCCCGAATTCCAGGTTCTTGTAGAATGCGTCCTCGAAGGCCGCGGGATCACTGTTCCTCAGGTCGATGACCTTGCACTTGGTTTCGGGATCGAAGTCCCCTTCCAGCCATTTCCTGGCGTTCTCGTTGTAATCAGCCATATCCAGTTTGCTCTTATTCCCTGCAAGTTATTGAAAAATCACGAATCCGCCAAGAGGGCGGAAAGGTTTTTCCGCTCCCCGACGACAAGGTACTTCTCCGAAGCGTGGGGCATGTCGATGCGCACCCCGAAGACATGCAAGCCACCTCCGGAAACGAGGCCGAGGCGCGCGCGGAGTTCGTCGCTGGAAAGCGGCAGGTTCCGCGCGGAGACGTCCGCCCGCGGGAACCGGTCCCGCACCTCGCGCATCGAAGCCTTCGAGAACGGAAGGATCGCCTTGACGGTGAAGAACTTCCCCATCGGTGCCAGGGCAGTCAGGCCCGCCGTGTCGAGGCCGTCGGCAAAGAACAGGTGCGTGAAACGCGCCAGCTTGACCAACGGATACCGCGTACAGAGGGCATTGGCGGCGCCGGCTTTCAGCAACGACTTCCCGGGTTCGAACAGCAGCGTACCGTAGGGGGCCTCCGGCAGCCGCGCCCGGGCGGACGACAGTTCGTCCGACGAGAAAGAAACCTCGGTATCGTCTTCTGCGCAGACGACCGTCGTCGGACCGGCATAGCCACGGTCCAGCCAGACGAGCAGTTCCCGGCACTCCCCTTCCCGCGAGACGGCATGGATCTCGCGCGGCGATCCCGTGCGCCAGGCGCCCGCTGCTTCATAATAGGGTTCCATCGCCCGGGAAAGCCGTTCGGCGACCATCGTCAGATCGGCCATCGGAGAGAGTTTCAGCAGCACGTGGGGAGCCGCCGCAAGCAGCTCCGGCAACAGGGGCAGCACATCCGGGGAACAGTCCTCCAGGAGGAAGACCTTCTTCCCGCCGTCTTCGCGCCGGGCCGGGTCGAGGTAAATCAGGTCGGGAGTGAAGCCATCCAGCACCTCCGCCAGGCCGCCCGGCTGCAGGGAAAGGTTCCGGACGGTGATGTTCCGCGCACCGAGCAACGGGAAATTGTGGCGGGCGGCAGCGGCCAGGGAAGCATCCCGTTCATTGTAGAGTACCGCCTCGCAGACCGAAGAAAAAGCCACGGCATCCACCCCCAGGCCGCCCGTCAGGTCGGCCACCCGTCCGCCGGAGCGGTCCGCGAGGATGCGCTGGACCAGGGCCGCCTTGCGGGCGGCGGTCGGCGCCGAACTGCACTGTTCCGCACAGAGCGACGTGGGGTACACGAGCCCGGGACAGGCATGCCATCCGGGCAGCTTACGCTCCAGTTTCCGGCGCGCCGTCACCGTATGGACCGCCAGCGATTTCGGATCCAGGTCCGACAGCAGCGGGTCCTCCGGCGCAGGCCACGCTTTCACGCGGAGCAACAGGTCCGCGGCATCGGCATGCGCATTCTCCAGCACGAATGAGGTGAAGGCGTCCATCCGGTCAGCGCTTGAGGTACTTGAGCCAGAAATCCATGTTGGCGGCGTCGAAATGACCCGCCTGGTAGCCCCGGTAGCCGTGCAGACCGTCAGGATAGACCATCAGTTCGAACTTCTTCCCGGCCCGGACGAGTTCGTTCACCAGGAGCAGCGTGTTCTGGTAATGGACATTGTCGTCGCCGGTGCCATGGGTCAGCTTGAGCATCACAGGGGCGACCTCCTTCGGGTCGGCATCGTACGTCACCGGATAGGCCGCCACATGGGCCGTCACGCGCGTAGCGGCATACCCCTCGGGGTTGTTCTGCGGCGTATCCATGAAGCGCTCCGTGTAATGCGTGTCGTACAGGGCCCAGTCGTAGACCCCGCCGCCGGCGATCCCGTAATGGAAGGCGTCGGAATGTTCCAGCACGAGCAGGGCTGTCATCGTTCCGCCGAAGGAGAACCCTTCGACACCGATCTTCTCCCCGTCCACGTAAGGCAGCGACTTGAAATGCTCCGCCCAGGCGACGAAATCCTGCACTTCCTTCTCGCCGAGCCGTCCATAGATCGCGTCCAGGCCCGCCCGGCCGTTGTGTCCGGCCGCCCGGCAGTCGGCGATCACTTCGATGATGCCGTTCATGGAGAATTCCTCGTAACCGGGGCGGATCCAGCGGTCGTAGACCATCGGGGTGTCCGGACCGCCGTAGATGTCCATGTGCACGGGGTATTTCCGCGAAGGATCGAAATCCTTCGGCAGGAGGACGATGGCAGGCAGTTCCAGTCCGTCTTCCGTACGGATCGTTTCCACCCGCGGCGCCGGGAACATGCCCAGGGACGGATCGTCCGGATCGGCCGAGTCGGCCAGCAGGCGGCTGCGTGCAGGCTTGGCGAAATCGAACAGGCGGAACCGGTAGGGAGTCGAAAGGCTGCTCTCCATGCCCACCGCATAATCCTTGCCCGGCGAGACGCTCACCATGGCAACCATGCAGTCAGGGTCGCTCAGGACCTTCACCGCTCCCTTGCGGGCCATGTACAGGCACGAGCGGATACGGGAATCGCGCTCCGCCGTGAAGACGACTTCCGAGGCGGTGCCGTCATAGGAGGCCGTCTTCTTCCCCTCTTTGACCGTCAGCAGTCGGACACGCCAGTTCTGCCCGTCGGTCAGCCGTTTGCAGACAGTTCCGTCATAGGAGAGATAGTAGATCTGCTGCCATCCGGTCTCGAACGAGCGCACCATGTACAGGCCGTCGCGGCCGAAGAGCATGCCATCGATCCAGTCGAGCCAGGTCGGATACGTCTCATGATAGATGCACTGCTTGGAGCCGTCTTCCGGCGACACTGCGTACAGGTCGAGGGTATTCTGCGTCCGCGGTTCGCGCTGGACGAAGAAACGGCGGCTGTCGGCGCCCCAGAAAGGCGTACCGAAATACTGGTCTTCCTCCTCGTTGAAATCGGCCCAGACCACTTCCCCGCCCCGGTCCAGGTCGGCGATACCGATCCGCACCTTCGGATTCGGGTCGCCGCACTTGGGATAGCGGGTCATCCGCACGGAGCCTCCTGTCGGCGAGACACCGTCCAGCGGGACGGCGGCCCCGGCCGCCTGCGACGAGTAGACGCCCAACCAGGAACGGTCATAGTCCTCGGCATAGGGTGAATAGATCGGGAAGACGGGCACATCGGCGTTGTCGAACCGGTAGAACGCGACCTTCCGCGAATCCGGCGACCACCAGAAGGCACGGTAACGGCTCGGACGGCCGAAGATCTCCTCATAATAGACCCACGATGCGTAGCCATTGAGGATCGTATCGCTTCCGTCGTGCGTCAAGCGGCGCGTTTCCCCACTCTGCATATCCTTGACCCACAAATCGTTCCCCTTTGTGAAAGCGACATGGGCGGAATCGGGCGACCAGGTCGCGTTCACCATGTCGGCCGGGAAGGCGGAACCGTCCGCCGCGGCAGATGCTGCCACCATCCCCGGGGCGAGCGGCGTCACCTTGCCGGTGCGGGCATCCACCAGACGGTCGTCTTCGTGGGCGAACGTGCCGTCGAGGCTCAGGGCGACTTCGTGGTCGGATGTCCACCGCCATGTAAGCGGGAGGGAAGGAAGCACCTGCGCGGGAAGGAGCGCAGGAGCGGAGAGGGCGCACAGGAGGGCGCAGAAAAGTTTTCTGACAGTCATATCGTGTTTCAGTCTTCGAAATACTCGTCTTTGAAATTCACCAGGTACACTTTCTCGACGGCCCGCGTGAGGGCCGTGTAGAGCCATTTGAGGTCGTCGAGCGTCAGGAAATCCTGCCAGAAGGGATGGTCGATGAAGACGCAGTCCCACTGGCCGCCCTGGCTCTTGTGCCCGGTGATGGCATTCGCATACTTGAGCTGCAGGGCGTTGAAGTACTTGTCCTCGCGGACCGCCTCATAGATTTTCTTCTTGGTCTTCCTGTCCGCATAGTCGGCCGACACCCCGGCATAGAGGCGGTTCTGCTGCTCGTAGGAGAGCGAGGCGGACTCCGACTCCAGGGTATCCAGGCAGACCTTGGCCGTCACCTCGGCGTCGCCGTAATCGGGGAAGGAAAGGCGCGCGTCGGCGAAATGCAGACCGTAGCGTTCCTCGAAGTGCCTGATGGACTGGAGCTTGGCGATGTCCCCATTGGCGATGTAGTCCATTTCCGGGACGCCTTCCAGGAACTGGTAGCAGTTCTTGACAATCATCAGTTTCTCTCCGCGGACGATCCGGTCCTCGTCGAAAAAGACCTGGGCCCGGATGCCGGCGTTGTAGCGGTTGGCGCGCTTGTTCGACCGGCAGAGCACCACGGCGTCGTCCTTGGAATACGTCGAGAAATAGGCCGTATTGAGCGAATCCAGCAGTTCCCCGCCCGTAATGCGGACGATGTCGTCGAATCCGTTCGTCCGCAGTCCGAGGTCTTCGGGTGCGAAGACTTCGTCCGGTCCGGCGGCCGAGGTGATCCGTTCCCGCAGGCGCGTGGCGTTGTACAGGATGCCGGAGTCCTGCTGCTGGCGGACGACCTCGCGCAATTCACACCAGGAGACGCCCCCGAAAGTTTCCATGTACTCCGGTGAGAGGGCCGGAGAAGCTTCCAGGCCGATGGGCGGCAACTGGGCGGCGTCGCCGACCAGGATCAGCCGGCAGTCGTGCCCGTTGCGGACAAAGGTGACAAGGTCGCGCAGGAGGTCGCCGGTGCCGAAATGCGCGGCGGACGTCCCCTCTCCGGTATCTATGCCGATCAGCGACACTTCATCGACAATGAACAGCTTGTGCGACATCCGGTTGGGTGCCAGGGAAAACTGTCCGAAACCGTCCTCGCCCACGGAGCGCTGGCGGTAGATGGTCTTGTGGATGGTCCTGGCAGGCTTTCCGGCATAGGAAGAAAGGACTTTCGCCGCCCGTCCGGTCGGGGCCATCAGGAAGCAGATTTCCTCTTTCTCGTCGGGATGTTCGGGGTCCGGCGCCGGCCGGAGCGGGTCGAAAGCAGCCACGATGGCGGCCAGGGCGCTGGTCTTGCCCGTGCCGGCGTACCCGTTCACGACCAGGATGTCCCCCTCGTCGGATGTGACGAACGAGGCGACGGCCCGGAACAGCGCATCCTGGTCGTCAGTGGCATCGTAGCCGAATGCTTGGGTGAAAAGTCCGTAGAAAAAATCGCTGCTGGCCATGGCTTCCCTATTTGGAGGTCCGGCCGGAGAGCATCATCAGCACAGCGAGGACCGGATAGATTTCGACACGCCCCAGGAACATGTCCAGCGTGTAGATGATCTTCGCGCCGACCGGTTCCGCGGAGAAGTTCCCGAACGTCCCCAGGTCGCCGACCGCCGGACCGACGTTGCTCAGGGAGGAGAGGGTCGCCATGAACGCGTGGCCGTTGTCTCCGCTCATGATGAGGCAGAGAGCCAGGGAGATGACGATCGCCATGAAATACAAGGCGATATACAGGATATGGGCGGTCACGTCCTCCTGGCGGACGACGCGGCCGTTGACACGGATTTCATGGATGGACGCGGGATGCAGCGCCTTCTTGATGTTGTAGCCGATCTGCTTGAAGAAGAGCAGGGCACGGTCGGACTTGATGCCGCCGGTCGTCGATCCGGCCATGCCGCAGAAGATGCCGCCGATCAGCAGGATCATCGAAGGAAGGGCCGGCCAGGCGCTGTTGTCCGCGATGCCGAAGCCCGTCGTGGAGACGTAGCTCAACACATGGAAGGAGCCGGACAGCAGGGCGCCGCCCCAGGCCGGCTCGATGTCGGAGAACTTCAGGGAAAGGGTCACGACCGTGGTCCCGAGCAGCAGGATGGCAAGATAGAACCGGAGCACTTCGTTCTTGAAGGGCTTGAGCGACCGGGTGGCGAAAGCCATGTACGTCATGCCGAAGTGGATGGAGGACAGGAACATGAACACCATCGTGAGAATGGAGATGACCGGCGACCCGAAGGCGCCGATCGACGCGTTCCGGGTGCTGAACCCGCCCGTCGCCGTCACGCTCATCGCATGGTTGAGCGCATCGAACGGCCGCATCCCGGCGAGGATGTAACACAGGAAGGAAGCGACGAAAATGCCGAAATAGACATACGTAAACACCAGTGCGGTGCGGTTCAACCGCGTCTTGTACCCCGATTTGGAAAGGGAGGACACCTCCAGGTGCGTCATCCGCAGGCGCATCTGCGAAGAGTTCGGGATGACCAGCAGGAGGAACACAACGACCCCCAAGCCGCCGATGAAGTGTGTGGAAGACCGCCAGAACAGCAGGCTGTCGGGCAGCACCTCCACGTCGGCCAGGATGGTGGACCCGGTGGTCGTGAAACCGGAGACGCTCTCGAACCAGGCGTTGGCCAGGGTGAACGGACCGCCCCACAGGGCGTAGGGCAGCATGCCGAACACGAAGGAGAGCAGCCACGAGAGGACGATGATCAGGTAGCCGTCGCGCAGGGAGATCGGCTGGCCGCCCCGGACGAAGATGAACGGGAAGAGGCCGACCGCGAAGGTGATGGTGAAACTGATCAGCAGCGCCGTCAGGGCGCTGTCGTTCCCCCGCGATACGGAGACGAGGATGGACAGGAACATGAACAGCGCACTGACCAGCAGTGCGTAGCCCACCGTCCGCGATATGACCTTCACGTTCATTTCTCGCCAGAGAGATACTTCGTGCGCAGGTCGGACACCCGCTGGCGGAGCTGGCGGTTTTCACCGGCCAGTTCCCGGATGCCCGCGTTGAGTTCGCTCAACTGGTCGTCTCCGTCGAAATCGTACGAATACGGCTTGCTGAAGGCACGGTAGTCCTTCAGTCCGGCCAGCATCCGGTAGATCGGGTTCACATAATAGACCAGCAGGAAGAACAGCAGCATGAGGATGAGCAGCAGTCCGACGCCCACCGCCACGGCACCCGGGATGATGCTCCGGTAAAAACCGCGCTGGAAGGTCTCGGAATTGCGTTTCAACTCCCCGTACATCGTATCGGAGAGCTTCCCGATATACGCCGTCAAACGCTGGTACCGGGGCTGGAGCCGCTCGAAGAACCACGTACGGGAATCGATGAAATCCGACAGGAGCACCTCGTTCAACTCCATGGACGTCAGCATGTAGGCCGAATAGGCATACACGACCGAATCGGTCAGCGGGACCATCTTCTCCGAACGGATCGTCCGGCTGAGGGAATCGCAGCGCGACACGAAGGCCCGCTGGTCGAACTCCGGCAGTTTCGTTACGGACGAATCGCCGATCACCGTCAGGATGCCGAGGTTGTAGGTGTTGACCACTTCCTCCAGTTGACGGGCCACGTTGATGTTCCGGATGTTTTCCGCGATCAGGTCGGACACGTAGTGGCTCATCCGCTTGTACTCCACGATGGAGATCACGCTCGAGGTGAGCAGGGCGACGGCGATGGCCGAGAGGCTCAGCGTGAGCTTCATGCGCATCGAGGGTTTCCGATTGCGGACCTGGTCCGCCAACTTCCTGAACATGGCCGGAACTGTCTTTGGGGTTGCGTTTTCCCTATTCGGGACGGTACGAATCCTTCAGCGCGACCGTCTTGTTGAACACGGTCACGGCTTCGGTGCTGTCGGGATCCTTGAAATAATACCCCGTCCGCTCGAACTGCACGGCAATGCCGGAGGCGTCCTCCAGGAGGGCCGGCTCGGCGTATGCCTGCGACACGGTGAGGGACGTGGGGTTGAGATAGTCCTTGTAGTCCTTGTCCTCCGGGATGGTATTCATGTCCTCCTTGAGGAAAAGACGGTCGTAATTGCGGATTTCCACGGTGCGCGCGTGGGCGGCGCTCACCCAATGGATGGTTCCCTTCACGGAACGCCACTCTCCGGCGCCGGGACGGGTAGACGGATCGTAGGTGCAGCGTAGTTCAACGACTTTTCCGTCCGCATCCTTGACGACCTCGTCGCAACGGATGATGTAGGTGTACTTCAGGCGCACTTCTCCGCCCGGCTTGAGACGGAAGAACTTCTTCGGTGCGTCCTCCATGAAGTCGTCGCGCTCGATCAGCAGGCTGCCGGTGAAAGGCACCTTGCGGGAAGGGCCTTCCGGATCGGCGGGATTCAGCGGACAGTCGAACCACTCCACCTTGCCTTCCTCCCAGTTCGTCAGGGTCAGGCGGACCGGGTCCTGCACGACCATGTACCGGTTGGAGCGGGCGTTCAGGTCCTGCCGCACGCACCATTCCAGCAGCTGGATGTCCATCATCTGGTCGCGCTTCGACACGCCGATCTTCTCGCAGAAGAGTTTCAGAGCGTCAGGCGTATAGCCGCGGCGGCGCACCCCGCAGAGGGTGGGCATGCGCGGGTCGTCCCAGCCGGACACATAGCCCTTCTGGACCAGCTCGAGCAGCTTGCGCTTGCTCATCAGGGTATAGGTGAGGTTCAGGCGGGCGAACTCGTACTGGTGGCTGGGATAGATGCCCAGCGTCTCGATGAACCAGTCGTAGAGCGGACGGTGGACGTCGAACTCCAGGGTGCAGACGGAATGGGTGATGTGCTCGATGGAGTCGCTCTGCCCATGGGTGAAGTCATACATCGGGTAGATGCACCACTTGTCACCGGTGCGGTGGTGGGAGGCATGCTTGATCCGGTAGAGGATCGGGTCGCGGAACATCATGTTCGGCGAGGCCATGTCGATCTTGGCGCGGAGCACCTTCTCGCCGTCGCCGTACTTGCCGGCCTTCATCTCGCGGAAGAGGGCGAGGTTCTCCTCGACGGAACGGTTCCGGTACGGGCTTTCCGTGCCGGGCTTGTCCACAGTGCCGCGGCCGCGGCTGATCTCTTCCTGGGTCTGGTCGTCCACATAGGCCTTGCCCATCCGGATCAGGTCCTCCGCCCATTCGTACAGCTGGTCGAAATAGTCGGAAGCATAGCGCTCGCTGACCCATTCGAACCCCAGCCAGTGGATATCCTCCTTGATGGAGTCGACGTATTCGACGTCCTCCTTCGTCGGGTTGGTGTCGTCGAATCGCAGGTTGGTCTTCCCGCCGTACTTCTGTGCCAGCCCGAAATTCAGGCAGATGCTCTTGGCGTGGCCGAGATGCAGATATCCGTTGGGCTCCGGAGGAAAGCGGGTCAGGACATGGTCGACCTTTCCCGTCCGGAGGTCATTCTCTATGATTTCTTCCAAAAAATTCAGTTTCCTGGGCTCGGAGGCCGCTGGTGTCTTCGCTTCTTCCATTTTCCGTTCAATAATTCGAAACAATCTACAAAAATATAAAAAATCAGTGAAAAACGCCTAACTTTGCAAGAGAACCGCCTTCGGGCATAACGACGAATACGAGATGATCCAATCGATGACCGGCTACGGCAAGGCCGAAGCCCTCCTGGAAACCGGGAAAATCACCATAGAAATCAAGACCTTGAACGGGAAAGGATCCGACGCTTCCATCAAGACACCGCTGCTCCCCAAGGACAAGGAACTGGCGGTGCGCTCCAAGATCGCCGCAGCCCTGGTCCGCGGGACCATCGATGTCTTCGTTTCCTGGGAATCCGCCGAAAACACGGAAGGCAAGACCATCGATGCCGGACTGGTCAAGTCCTATTACCGGCAGCTCACCGAGATCCGCAATGAACTGCCCGGTTTCACCGGCTTTTCCCTCCGGGACGGCGACCGGATGAACAACGAGCTCCTGACCGCCATCCTGCGCCTGCCCGACGTGGTGGACAGCCGGAAGCCGGACATCATCACGGAAGAGAACTGGCCGCTCGTCGACCGTGCCTTCGACGAAGCCCTCGCCGCCGTCACCGAATACCGCAGGAAGGAAGGCGAAGCGCTCTACCGCGACGTGACCGGCCGCATCCGCACGATCCTCGCCCTCGAAGACGAGGTGGAAGCCCTGGAGCAGGAACGCATCGACGCCATCCGCGAACGGCTGACCCGGAACCTGGAAGAACTGCAGCAGAAGGTCGACCCGTCCCGGTTCGAGCAGGAGATGATCTTCTACCTGGAGAAACTGGACATCAACGAAGAGAAAGTCCGCCTGCGCCAGCACTGCCGGTATTTCCTCGACACCATCGACACCGATCCCTGCCCGGGACGGAAACTGGGCTTCATCCTCCAGGAAATGGGCCGCGAGATCAACACGACGGGTTCGAAGGCCAATCACGCCCAGATCCAGAAGACCGTCGTCCGCATGAAGGACGAGTTGGAGAAGGTCCGGGAGCAGTGCATGAACATTCTCTAGGCATCCTCCCCTTCCGGTTCCGGTGCGCCGTCTTCCGGGCGGAGCGGCGGCGGGATGACGGAAGCCGAAGAGGCATCCCCGCGGGACGAGGTCCTGACCTTGCCGCGTGACCGCTTGGGCGAGAGGCCCAGGCGTTCGAGTTTCTCGATCTTCCGGATCACGCTCTGGTTGGAATCCTTCAGCTTCCGGGTCGACTCCCCGTACGCCTCCACCGCCTTTTTCAGGGCGTCTCCGAGGGCGGCATGGCTCGACAGCCAGCCGCTGAGCTGCCCCATCAGTTCTTCCGCCGTGCGGTACACCTGCGCAATGTTCTTCTCCTGGTCGGCCTGTTTCCAGGCCATCTGGATCATATTGAGCACGATGACCAGCGTCATCTGGCTGACGATCAACACGTTGTTATCCTTCGCCACCTGCCATAGCAGCGGATCCGTCTCCAGCATCAGGCGGAAAGCACCCTCCATCGGGACGAACATCAGGTTGTAGGCGACCTTCCGGCGCCCCTCGGGCACATAGGACGCATAGTCCTTCGCCTTCAGTTCGTCCACGTGCGCGCGGACGCTTTCCACGTGCGCCTTCGCCCAGCGGCGGCGGTCCTCCACGTTTTCGCACAGGACATACTCCCGATATGCCTTGAGACTGACCTTGGCGTCGACGACCACCATCGTGTCGTCGGGATAGAAGACCAGTACGTCGGGAATCATCCGGCGGCCTTCCTCGCTGCGCACCTCCACGCCCGCTTCATCACGGATCGCACCCTGGGTGACGAAATGGACACCTTCCACGAGGCCCGCGTTGCGGAGCACGTCCGTCAACAGCATCTCGCCGAAGTCGCCCTGCACCTTGGAATAGCCCGTCAGGGCGTTGGCGAGGTTGCGTGCTTCGTCGCCCACCGAGCGGGAATGGCGCAGCACGTTCTCGATGTTCTCCTTGAGCGCGGCGCTCTGGGCCGCGGACTCGCGGCGCGACTCGCTGACGCTCCGGTCGAAGGCCTCGAACTTCTCCCGCACCGGGCGCAGCATCTCGGCGATCGACGCGGCGCTCTGCTCCTTGAAGGCGCGGCTGTTCTCGGCGGACAGGGCCTTGAATGCGTCCTTCATTCCCTCCAGGTCCTTCTCGTGGCGGACGCGCTCCGCCTCCGCCAGGCGCTCCTGTTCCTCGCGGAGCCGCTGTTCGTAGGCGTCGCGGGCGGACAGGGCGCTTTCCAGGGCGGCCTTCTCCGTCGAAAGGGTCAGCAGGCGTGCCCGCAGGTCCTCCTGCGCCGCCTCATGGTCGCGGACCAGTTTCCGGCGGACCGACGCCCCCCGCAGCGCGACGACGGCCAGCACGACCCAGGAAATCACGGCGAGGGCCGCTGCTGCCACGAACAAGAAAAAAACGGTTCCCATTTTCGTATGTCATCTTTCTACAAATTTAACCATTGTTCATGGAATTTCCGCTATCTTTGCAGGCAAAGACAACCTTTGCCGAAGCAGCAGATGAACTTGCCGTTTTTCATAGCCCGCAGATACCTGTTCGCCCGCAAGTCGCACAATGTGATCAACATCATATCGGCGATCAGCGCGGCCGGCATGGCCATCGGCACGGCCGCCCTGATCATCATCCTGTCGGTCTACAACGGCTTCGACGACCTGATCCGGACCTCCGTCAGCGGCATCGAACCCGACATCCTGGTCACGCCGGCGAAGGGCAAGGTGTTCGTTCCGCGCGCCTCCTGGACCGATTCCCTGCGGCAGCGGGCGCACGTCGCCGCCGTCTTCAGCGTCCTCCAGGACAACCTCTTCATCGACTACGACGGCAACCAGGGCGTCGCCCTCGCCAAGGGCGTGGATTCGCTGTACGAACGCGAGGCGCCCCTGCAGGAATTCATGCGCGAAGGGACATTCTCCCTCCACAAGGGCGAACTGCCGCAGATGGCCGTCGGCGCGGCCCTGGCCTACAAGCTGGGCGTGAATCCCGCCTTCCTGACCTTTGCCAAACTCTACTTCCCGGACCGCGAAAAGAACATTTCCCTGGCCAACCCGACGGCTTCCCTGCACAGCGTACGGATGCGTCCGTCCGGCATCTTCTCCATCAACCAGCAGATCGACGAAAGCCTGGTCATCCTGCCGATCGCTTCCATGCGCGAACTGCTCGGGTACGAGGAGGAAGTGAGTGCGCTGGAAGTACGGCTCGCCCCGGGCACTGGGAAGAAAGCGACCCGCCGGCTCATCCGCTCCCTGCAGCGGGAACTCGGCCCGTCGTTCCGGGTGCTCGACCGCTTCCGCCAGAACACCGCGCTGTACAAGATGATGCGCTACGAGAAAGCCGCCATTTTCCTGATCCTGCTCTTCGTCATCATCATCATCGCCCTCAACATCTTCGGCAGCCTGACGATGCTCATCATTGAAAAGAAAGACGACATCGGCACATTCCGGAGCCTGGGCGCGACCGACCGGCTCATCAAACGGATCTTCACGCTGGAAGGATGGCTGATCTCCCTGCTGGGACTGGGCGTCGGGCTCGTCATCGGGGTCCTCTTCGTCCTGCTGCAGCAGCGGTTCGGTTTCATCCGGATGCCGGGTGTCAACTTCGTCGTCAACGCCTACCCGGTCCGCCTGCAACTGACGGACCTGCTGCTCACCGTCGCGGGCGTGGCGACGATCGGTTATCTCATCGCCCGCGCGCCCGTACGGCACAATCTGCGGGAAGAACAGAAATAAAGACTATTCCGCCCCTGCGGCAAGCAGGAGCAGGCCACGCGCGTCCGACGTCAGGCGGTCCGCTTCCACAGCGCGTGTGATCCAGGCGCCGACCGGGACATGCGCCGTGGCACGCAGGGCTGCGGTCGCCTTCGAAAGTCCCCCCTGCGGAAGGGCGTCATACGCCTCCACGACAAAGTCGGTCTTCAGGGCGGCATAGCCTTCCGGGCGCAGCGCGGAGCGGTCCACGACACCGAAGAAGCGGTCCGGATCGAGTTCCTTGCCCAGTTCGTAGAGGCGGCGGGTCTGTTCGACCGCCTTCTCCGCGTCGAAGGCCCCCTGCAGGTCGGCGGTGTCCGTCCGGCCGTCGACCCCGTTCCACATGCCCCAGAGAAGGACGGAAGGATGGTTGTACAGGTTGTTCACCATCTCCTCCAGCTGGGTGTGGATGTTGTTGAAATAGGTCTGGCGCGCGCGGGAACCGCAGGCATTCAGCCAGGGCGTCTGCGGCAGGACGGCCAGGCCCAGCGAATCGGCCTGGCGGAAGACGAAGTCCCCATGCGGGAAATAAGGCATCATCACGAAATTGTCTCCCCGGGCCACCGCAGCGGCGAGCGCCGCGCGGACGGAAGCCTCGGAGCCATTCTCCTCACCACCTTCCAGGATGCTGCCATGCAGCGGGCAGGGGCGCCCGTTGAGCAGCAGGCCGCGCTCGCGGTCCAGTTCGAGCGAGCGATAGCCGATCTTGGTTTCGGCGATGTCGAGGATCCGGCGGTCCTGGAAGAGTTCCATCCGGATCGTATAGAGGAACGGGTCACGGAGGCCGTCCCAGCGGTGGATGCCGGCCAGCACGAAGTCATGCTCGAAATCGTATTCTCCGTAGGAGACCATATCCACCTTGCGGTCCGCCTGGTAGGCCAGCCGGCCCTCTTCGTCGAGCATCTGCATGCGGATCTTCACCGTGACGTCGCGGCCGCTGTCGTTGACGATGCGCGCCTTGATATTCGTAACGACCTTCTTGTCCGTCACTTCCGGAGTCTCACAGCGGACGCGGTACATTCCGAAGACCTCCGGGGCGAAATAGACGTCTTCCATCTGGGCGAGCCAGATGGCCCCCGTCAGGCCGCCATGCAGCGGGAACGGGGCCGCCACCGGCGCCATCTCCTCGTCCGGGCTGGCGTCGCACTCCACCTCAACCAGGTTCTCCCCGTCCTTGATGGCATCGGTGATCCGCACCGGGAAGCCCGTGTATCCGCCTTGATGATAGGCCACCTGGTCACCGTTGACCTTGACCGTCACGGTCTGGGCCGCCCGCTCGAAAAAGAGATAGGCCGGCGCTTTCGGGTTGCGCACGGTGAAGGTGCAGCGGTAGGTTCCGGTCTGCGCGGGCATCGTATGCGGGACGGCGACGGAGTCCCAGGAGGCTCCGGTCTGGGAGAATTCCCACTGCCGGAGTTCCGTCTGGCGGAATCCGCGAATCTGCGCACGCAACGGAAGGACACCCGCCAGAAGGGCGAGGCAAAGCAGGAAGGAGAAGGTTCTTTTCATCTTCAAGGATTGTTCAACAAGATGCAAAAATAGGAATTATCGTGGGAAAATCCGTACATTTGTGCCACTAAAGCACAATGAAATGAGCAAGTACTCCCTTCGTGATACGAAAAAGAAGAAAAAGGTCTATGATTTCCTGACGTGGTTCGCTCCCCGGCTGATCCTGCTGGTCCTGGCCGCCGGGCTGCTCACACGCATCCTGCTGCTGTTCATCCCGCCCACCGTCATCGGGTTCACCTTTCTGCAATGGGTCAAGATCTTCACGATCGGGCCGCTGAACGACCTCGCCTTCGCCATCCTGTCCCTCGCACCGGCCGCATTGATCTACCTGCTGCTCAATGATGCGAAATACCGGAAGGTTCCGGGATGGATCCTCCTCGGTCTCCTGGCCGCACTGACGGTCTACGCCTTCCTTCCGAAGAACATCTTCGTGGAATACGGCTCCGTCGTCCCGCTGATCGCACGGATCGTCTCCTTGCTGCTGCTGGCCGGATTCGCCCTCCGCTTCTTCCTGCCCGGCATCCGGAAGGGCTGGTGCAAGGCCGGGCTCATCGCGCTGACCGGCATCTACACCTTCCTGTTCCTGCTGAACATCCTGTCGGAATGCACGTTCTGGTACGAATTCGGCGTCCGCTACAACTTCATCGCCGTCGACTACCTGGTCTACACCAACGAGGTCATCGGCAATATCTTCGAGTCCTATCCGATCCTCCCGATGTTCCTGGGGATCCTCGTCGCCACCCTCCTGGTCTGGCGGCCGCTGTTCGGCAGGCACGACCTGTCCGAGGCCGGGAACGGCGGCGCCCTGAATGCGGGCGTGCGCCTCATCGTGTACGCGTTCCTCTTTGCCGCGAGCGTCGGCTGGCTGCATTTCTCATACCGCAACCTGCAGAGCCGGAACACCTTCGCGACCGAGCTGCAGTGCAACGGCTGTTGGAACTTCCTGGAGGCGTACAGCAGCAGCACGCTCGAATACGACCGTTTCTACGAGATGCTGCCCGAGGAGGAAGTACGCGCCCAAAAGCTGGCCCTGTGCGCGCAGCGGCCCGACGGCACGCAAGCCGTGCGCGACTCTCTCGCCCCCATCCGAAAAAACATCGTGCTCATCACGGTGGAAAGCCTCAGCGCGGACTTCCTGACCGCCTACGGGAATACGGAGGGCATTACGCCCAACCTCGACACGCTGATGGAGCGGAGCCTGGTCTTCGACCGGCTCTACGCCACGGGGAACCGGTCCGTCCGCGGGCTGGAAGCCCTCACGCTCTGTATCCCGCCGAGTGCCGGGGAAAGCCTCATCAAGCGGCCCGACAATGCGGACCTCTTCTCGACCGGGAAAGTCCTCCGCCAGGCGGGCTACCGCACGGCGTTCATCTACGGCGGGGACAGTTATTTCGACAACATGCGGACCTACTTCGAGGGCAACGGCTATGAGATCCTCGACAAGGGCGGCTTCGACAAGGAGAAGATCACTTTCGCCAATATCTGGGGCACCTGCGACGAGGATTCCTTCCGCGAGGCCCTGGGCTGGTGCGACGCGCGCGCCGCGGAGGGGACGCCTTTCCATGCACAGGTCTTCACGATCAGCAACCACCGTCCGTACACCTATCCGGACGGACGCATCACCTACGAGGGCGAGAAGATGTCCCGCCAGGCGGCCGTCAAGTACACGGACTATGCGATCGGGCAGTTCCTTCACGAGGCTTCGTCACGTCCCTGGTTCAAAGAGACGGTCTTCGTGGTGGTGGCCGACCACTGCGCTTCCAGCGCGGGCAAGACGAGCATTCCCGTGGACAAGTACCACATTCCTGCGCTGATCTATGCGCCGGGGTTCATCGCCCCGGGCCGCGTGGAGAAGCTCTGCTCGCAGATCGACCTGATGCCGACGCTCTTCTCCCTGCTGCACTTCTCCTATGATTCGGCGTTCTACGGTCAGGATGTCCTTGCTCCGGACTTCCACGAGCGGGCGTTCATGGCGACGTACCAGGACCTGGGATTCCTCCAGGATGATATCCTGACGGTGCTTTCGCCGGTGGGCCGGGTGCTGCAGTTCGACGTGTCGGAGACGGCGCCCTGGGTACATACGGAGACGCTCCGCGAGGCGCCCGCCCCCGCCCAGCGCCACGAGGCGCAGGTCTTCTACCAGAGCGTCAATCTGAAATACTGATCCCCCCGGGCGTTGCTTGAAGGGCCACCCGGCGTGGCAGATGAGATTCATCCTTATTTCATCCGACCCCAGCAAAAAGTCATTGCAGCGAAACGATTGTCATCTCAGCCATATAGGACTTGACTCTTTTTGTTTTATATTTGCAAAAACGATAAAGATCTCCTTTGGTTATGAGATCCAGACTGATCATCGCGCTTTTCCTGCTCATCGGCCTGCTCTTCCCGATGCTGCCCAAACATGGCAGACGGTCAGCCGCTCCCTCCTCCTCCGGGCGGTCAACCTGCGCTTCGCGCATCCCTGTCCGGGCGAATGCCCGCCCGGAGGCGGAGGGAGCCGGCCTGGGCTCTTTCCTGCCGCAGAACACCACCGCTGCCGCACGCGACACCGCCCGTCGCCGGGCTCCGGCACGGACGTCTTCTTCGTCCTTGCCCGAGTTGACGATGCCGCAGGTCATACCGCCTTCCCCTGCGGCCATGGAACTAGCCAAATACACCGCCTATCCGGTGAACCTCTCCAACGGACTCGTACAATCCCCCTCTACGAGATCGTCGACGGAGGTCCAGCAAACACAGGTTTGATACCGGTAAATATCAATTCAACGAGAGATGATCCTTAATTCCGCAACACTATAATTTAACTTTATTTATAAGTTCCTGAGCAACAAAAAGTTGCCCAGGATTTTGCCATGTCAGAATTTTCACTTATCTTAGTGTTGCAAAAAGAAAACAAGCA
>Ga0256405_10002107_pt1 | contig 48439 bp, 53 predicted proteins | sample RumenRJG_02DNA_FD_189096 | JGI IMG/M metagenome (GOLD analysis project Ga0256405, IMG submission 189096) | Bovine rumen microbial communities from Lethbridge, Alberta, Canada - RJG_02 | ecosystem: Host-associated > Mammals > Digestive system > Stomach > Rumen | place: Canada: Alberta...
CAAAGGGTGCTGAACGTATCGCCGAAGTTGCTGCAAGGTTTGCCTTAGATGCTATGCCCGGTAAGCAAATGACAATTGATGCTGACTTCAATGCGGGATTGATTTCACCTGAAGAAGCTGTTAAAAGGCGTGAAGACTTGCAAAGAGAATCAAATCTTTTCGGTTCTATGGACGGTTCTATGAAGTTCGTAAAAGGTGATACTATTGCAGGTTTGATTATTACGATTATCAATATTGTCGGCGGTTTGTGTGTAGGTTGTTTAATGAATCAAATGCCAATCGCAGATGCCGTTTCAAAATACACAGTTTTAACTATCGGTGATGGTTTGTCATCACAAGTACCGTCATTATTGATGTCAGTTGCAGCTGGTATCGTAATGACTCGTTCTTCTGCAGCAAATTCTTTAGGTAATGATTTAGTAGGTCAAATCTCAAGTAAACCAAATTCTTTGTTCTTAGCTGCAGGTTTTTTGATTTTGATTGCTTTATCAAGTCCGATAACAGGTTTGCCTTGGTTTCCATTTATTTTATTTGCAATTATCTTATCTGTAACAGGCTTATCAACTTTGGTTAATGCAGATGTTCAATCACAATTAGGTCAATTAGAAAGTGTTCGTCAAAACATGCAAGACCTTGTTAATCCGAACAGAATGTACGAAAGACTGGGTGTTGACGTTTTAAGTTTGCAAGTTGGTGCAGGCTTGTTATGTATAGCAGACCCTGATCAGGAAGGTCAATTGCTTGCAAAAATTGCTGCTTTAAGACAACGTGTAACAGATGAATTAGGTTACATTTTGCCAAACATAAGAATTATGGATTCATCTGCATTAGAAGCAAACGAATATTTGATTGCTATTCGTGGTAATACTGTTTCTACAGGTTTTGTATATCCGGGTAAATACATGGTTATTGCCGATCAATGGGATTCTGTTCGTTCCGAAGTTCCTGATGATGCAATTATTGGTGTAGACCCTACTTATCAAACTCAGGCATATTGGGTTTCTGAAGAAGATGCAAAAACAACAAAAGCGGTTACTGCTGTTGATGCAACAGATGTTATAATTACTCACTTACAAGAAATTACAAGAAAACACGTTGATGATATTATGACAAAAACCGACGTATTGAAATTGATGGAATTGGTACGTTCTCAAGACCCTACTCTTGTAAACGACCTTGTTCCTACAATTATTTCAACAAGTGATTTGAGAAAAATATTTGTAAACTTAATCCGAGAAAAGGTTTCAATTAAGGATATTATATTTATTTTTGAAAGACTTTGTGATTACGCAAGATTTTCAAAAGAACCGGATATTTTGTCAGAACGTTTAAGGGCAGCATTAGGTCGTCAAATTTGTTTGACTAATGTTCAGGAAGATAAAGTTCTTTATGCCTTAACTCTTTCTCCTGAGTGGGAAAAAGTTCTTGATGATAGTTGTCAGCGTACAGAGCTCGGTACAATGTTCTTATTAAATCCTATGCAGGTTCAAGAGTTAATTGAAACGGCAGCATCTACATTGATGAATGCGCATCAAAATATTGGTAAACAGCCTGTAATTTTATGTTCTCCAAGAATTAGATTGCCGTTGTATCAGTTGCTTGAACGTCATATTCCGACAATTGTCGTTATATCTTATTCCGAATTAATTACGGATATTAAGGTTGAAGCAGTAGATACAATTGGTGAAAGTTACATGCCTCAGTAGTAAACTATGATTAAGAATTTTCTTTTATTTTTGATTAATATATACCAAAAATTTTCCAAATTAACTCCGCCTGTATGTAGGTTTACTCCTACTTGTTCTGAGTATATGAAACAGGCAATTACAAAATATGGCATTATAAAAGGTTTATGGCTGGGTATAAAACGTATTTGTAAATGTCATCCTCTACATCCGGGAGGATATGACCCACTACCATAGATTTTTATGATATAATAATCACTATGATTAATATATTTCAAAATAAAAAAGTTCAAACAATAGGTTTTTATTTACTACTGTTTTTATTAAGCGCAGCAATTGCTGTAAAATCAACAAATTATGATTTTGATTTGTGGGCAAGATTAATAGCCGGCATGGCTGTTGTTCAAACAGGGCATGTTTTAAAATATGATTTTTTGTCCTATACGCCTACCCATCCTTGGTATGACCACGAATGGGGCGCAAGTGTCGTATTTTATTTTTTTAAACATTTAATGGGGCATACTGGATTACTTGTTTTACAGGTAGCTCTCATATTTTTAACAATGTTATTCCTTGTAAAGACGATAAAAGTAAAATATCAAGATAGGTGTGATTATAAAAATATATTGATATATTTTTTAGTTCTGAACTGTTTTACGGTAACTTATTCATCTTTAATCAGGTGTCATTCATTTACGTTTTTATTTTTTATTATTGAAATATATCTTTTGGAATTAATAAGAAAAAATGAAAATTACAAGCTATTGTTTATATTTCCTTTTTTATTCTTAATTTGGGGTAATACTCATGGTGGTGTTTTCTCAGGATTGGGATTATTGGCAATGTATACACTGGGTGAGGCTCTTAATAAAAAAACTTTTAAATATTATCTTATTACATTAATTGTTTGTCCGTTAATGTTGTTTATTAATCCTTATGGTGTTGAATATGTTAAATTTCTTATAAAAGCCATAACCATGAAGCGAATTCATGTTGTAGAATGGTGGCCTATTTTTACAAAATACAACTATAAAATGTTTTTAACATTCAAATTTATGGCTTTGTTCTATGTAATTATTGAGTTTTTAAAAGTAAAAACAGAAAAATTTAATTATAAATCTTTGGATAAAACGAAATTCTTAGTTTTGTTGGTTACGTTATTTATGGCAATAAAACATGTGAAGATGATGCCGTTCTTTGTTTTGACAGGAACTGTTTTTTGTTATGAAGACGTAATAAACTATTTTAAAAAATTCAATTTCCCAAAATGGTCTATGCCTTCATTAATAGCTTTTTTAACTTTTTATTCTGTAACGGCTCTTGCGATAAAAGATTATAGACCGATGATTAATTATAATATTTTTCCTGTAATGGAAGTTGAATTTATAAGAGCAAATAAGTTAGAAGGAAAACTGTTAACAAATTTTGGAATAGGCAGTTTTGCATCATATAAATTGTATCCTCAAAATAAAATTTATATGGACGGGCGTTATGAAGAAGTCTATGATGATTGGCTTTTAGATGATTTAAGCAATATGTTTTCTGTTAGAGGAAATCACGCATTTGATTTAATAATTAAAAATAGACCTGACATTATTATTTTGGAAAAAAGTTATAATATTTTATACCACGTACTCATGCAAAATGACCAAGATTGGCAGTTAGCATTTGAGGGGGTAAATTTTGGTGTTTTTGTAAGTCAAAAAATTGCAAAACCGGATTATATTCCGCCAAATGGGGATTTAAAATATTATAAGAAAACAATATTAAATACAATGATAAATTTCAAAGGTAAAAATGCAATAAGTGTTGAGGAAATTAATAAAAAGGGAAATCAAAACCAAAAATAGATTATTGTTTTGGATTAATTGTTAATTTAAAATTGCGCACATTAAAAACGTTTACAAAAATTTACAAATTGCTTAAATATATAATAGTTGTTTGATTTTTGCATGTTCGCCAGATGTGCGAAAGTGTGGTATTTTTATATAAACAATCAGTTTTTGTGTAAAATTTTAGTCTAAAAATGTTGATTAAAACCGCTTGCAATGATTTTTTGAGCGGGTATGATAAAAGAACGCACTGGTTAGAAAAGGAAAACTATGTCAAAAGACGTAATAGAATTAGAAGGAACAATTTTAGAGTCAATGCCAAATGCAATGTTCAGGGTAGAGCTTGAAAACGGGCATGAAATATTGGCTCATATTTCAGGAAAAATAAGAAAAAATTTCATAAGAATATTGCCCGGTGATAAGGTAAAAGTAGAAATGACACCTTATGATTTAACAAGAGGCAGAATTACATTCAGATTAAAATAGTTAGAAATATAGAAAGGTACAAAAATGAAAGTTAGAAGTTCAGTAAAAAAGATTTGCGATAAATGCAAATGTATTAAAAGAAAAGGCAGAATAGCAATTATTTGTGAAAATCCAAAACATAAACAAAGACAAGGTTAGTTTTTGTGTAGAGTGAAGCATAAAGTGCGTAACTCGAAGTAGCACGGAGCTAATGAGCGACAATTTTACGAAGTAAAATAAAGCGAATGACAGCGCAGTGTTGAACAATAAACTAATTATACGAATTATAAACATAGTAAAGTAAAACACATTAGATAAAGGAAAAAGAAATGGCAAGACTATCAGGGGTAGATTTACCTCGTAACAAAAGAATGATTGTAGCGTTGACTTACATCTACGGTATCGGACCTGCAAGAAGTAAAAAAATCTTGGAAAAAACAGGTATATCAGAAGATTTAAGAACAGATGATTTAACAGATGCTGATATTAAGGTATTGCGTGAAGAATTAAGCCACTACGAAATAGAGGGTGATTTAAGACGTTCAGTATCAATGAATATCAAGCGTTTGCAAGAAATTAACTCGTACAGAGGAATGCGTCATAAACGTTCATTACCTTGCAGAGGTCAAAGAACAAAAACTAACGCAAGAACTCGCAGAGGTAAAAAAGGCTTAGCAATTACTAAGAAGAAAACAGTATAATAAAGTATATTAAATAGGTAAAAGGAAATAAAACAATGGCAAGACCAAAGACAACAAAGAAAAAAGAGAAAAAGAACGTATTACAAGGTGTTGTACATATTCAATCAACATTCAATAATACAATCGTAACATCAACAGATACTCAAGGTAATGCAATTGCTTGGGCTACTGCCGGTGCATCAGGATTTAAGGGTGCAAGAAAAGGTACTCCGTTTGCAGCACAATCTGCAGCAGAGCAAGTTGCAAAAAAATCAATTGACCAAGGTATGAAAAAGGTTGAAGTATACATCAAAGGACCTGGTTCAGGTCGTGAAACTGCTATCAGAGCTATTCAAGCTGCAGGTTTGGAAATTACATTAATTAAAGACGTAACTCCAATACCTCACAATGGTTGCAGACCTCCTAAAAAACGTAGAGTATAGTATTATTAGCGATTAGAAAGAAAAAGGAAAATAAAATGTCAAAATACACAGGAGCAAGAAATAAATTATTCCGTAACTTCGGAGTAAAAGACTTATCAAACAGAAAGTTAACTTCTTCAATGCGTCAAACTGCTTCAGGTCAACACGGTGCAGTTAGAAAAAAACTTTCTGAATATGCACTACACTTAAACGAAAAACAAAAAATCAGATTAACATACTTAGTATCTGAAAAACAATTCTCAAGATACTATACAGAAGCTGCAAGAAGAAAAGGCGTTACAGGTACAATTCTTTTACAATTATTGGAATCAAGATTAGATAACGTATTATTCAGAGCAGGTTTTGGTATAACAAGAAAACAATCAAGACAAATCGTAAACCACGGTCATGTTTTGGTAAACGGAAAAAAAGTTAACATTCCGTCTTATTTATTAAAAGCAGGTGATGTTGTTACTATAAAAGAAAGAAGCCAATCATTTGTAAAAAGTGTTATAGAAATGATTGATATGCCTTGCGAATCTGCTTGGATTACAAAAGACAAAGATGCAATGAAAATCGCATTTGACAGAGTTCCGGAAAGAGAAGAATTAGACCCTGAACTTAAAGAACAACTTGTAATTGAGTATTATTCAAAATAGTAATTAATAATTAAAAATTTAGTAACAATATTTAAACTCAGGAGATTAAATAATATGGATTTAAAAATTAAAACAGTAAATACAACAACAGATTCAAACGGTTCACAATACGGTAAATTTGTTATAGAACCTTTAGCAAAGGGTTTTGGTAACACAATTGGTAATTCTTTAAGACGTGTTTTATTATCAAGTCTTGAAGGAACAGCTGTTACGGCTGCAAGAATTGAAGGTATTACTCATGAATACACTGCAATACCTGGTGTTGTAGAAGACGTTATTGATGTAATGTTGAATTTAAAAGGTTTAGTAATCAAAACAGATTCAAAAGAACCTCAAACATTAAGAATTGATATAGATCATGCAGGTCCTGTTCTTGCAACAGATATTCAATTGCCGGCAGGTGTAAAAGTTGTAAATCCTGATTGGTTGATTTGTACAATCGCTGACGGTGGTAGTTTCCACGCAGATATTACCGTTGAAACAGGTAAAGGTTATGTAGCTCATGATGTACCAAGAGATACAAAATCAGCACAATCAATAGATATGTTACCGATAGATGCAACATTTATGCCTATTAAACGTGTAGCATACAATGTAGAACCAACTCGTGTAGGTGATTCAATTGATTTTGACAAAGTTACTTTAGAAATTTGGTCAAACGGTTCTATTGATGTAACAACAGCGTTATCTCAATCAGCACAATTACTAATTGACCACTTTATGCAAATCGCAGCTATTACAGGTCAACCTGTTGTTGTAAATCAGCCAAACCAAGTGTTTGATGATGCAGAACAAGAAGAAGAACTTACAACAACAATTACAATTGAAGAATTAGAATTGTCTGTAAGAGCATATAATTGTTTAAAGAGAGCAAGCATCAATTCAATGTCTGAGTTGTTGAAAAAATCAGAACACGACTTGTTAAATATTAAGAATTTTGGTAAAAAATCATCAGATGAAGTAATTGAAAGATTACATCACTTTGGTTTGGATTTAGCTCCAAATCCTGAATTACCGGAAGAAGAATTGGTATAATCGAAATTAAGAAAATAGTTATAAAAAGGACAGAAAAATGAGACACTTAACAAAAAAACATACGCTCGGAAAGGCAAAAGACCAAAGAGATGCTTTATTGCGTGCGTTAGCAACAGAGTTATTTACTCATGGTGAAATCAAAACAACATTGGCTCGTGCAAAAGCATTGAGACCTTATGTTGAACAATTAATCACTCTAGCTAAAAAAGGTGATTTAACATCTCGCCGTCAAGCAGCAAAATTTATTTATGATAAAGAAATTGGTAAATTTATTGATACTGCAACAGGCGAAGTGTTTGAAACTGTTGAAGAAGGTAAAAAATTGCCAAAACAAACAGTTTTAAGAAAATTATTCTGTGTAATCAGTAAAAAATATACCGATAGAAACGGTGGTTACACAAGAATATACCACTTGCCGCCAAGACGTGGTGATGCAAGCGAAATGGCACTAATTCAATTAGTATAATAAAATGACCAGATATTCGTTTTTAATACAGTATCAGGGCAGAAATTATGCAGGCAGTCAAATTCAACTTGACGAAAATGGTAACGAGCAACCCAATCCTACCATTCAGGGAGAATTAGAACGAGCTATTTGCACATTGACAGGAGCTCAACGAACTCCAACTAATCCAAGACCTATAAAAACGGTCTTTTCCGGAAGAACAGATACAGGTGTAAATTCAACAGGACAGACTGTGCATGTAGATTTAGATAAAAAAATTGTTGCTTCTGAATTTATCAAATCAATAAATGCATTGTTACCGAAAGATATTTCAATATCGGATTTACACGAAGTATCAGACGAGTTTCACGCTCAAAAATCGGCAAAAAGAAGACATTACAGATATGTTTTACTGAACCGAGAACAAAGAAAAGCTTTTGATGGCGACTTGTTGAGAGTGGAACAGGACTTGAATATTGAAAGAATGAACCAAGCGTTAAGCTACCTAATAGGTGTTCATGATTTTTCAAGTTTCAAAAATGCCGGAAGTTCAAATCCATATACAATTTGTGAAATATACGAAGCAAATTGTTGGAAAAATGATGATATGGTTGTTATCGATATCATAGGAAACAGATTTTTGTATAATATGGTAAGAATCATAATCGGAACATTATTGGATATTGAACGGAATAATGAAAATCCTGAATATATGGCGGATGTGTTAAATGCACATGACCGTAATAAAGCAGGAAAAACAGTCAGTCCGTCAGGATTGACATTGATAGAAGTAGAATATTAATAAGTATAATGGAGAAAGACGCATGAAAACATATTCAGCAAAACCTCTTGAAGTAGAAAGAAAATGGTATGTAATTGATGCAACAGACGAAATTTTAGGTCGTTTGGCAGTTAGAGTTGCAAACATTTTAAGAGGAAAAAACAAACCGGAATATACACCAAACGTTGATACAGGCGATTTCGTAATTGTAATCAATGCTGACAAAGTTAAAGTTACCGGTAAAAAAGAAACAGACAAAATTTACTACCACCATACAATGTATCCGGGTGGATTAAAGAGTGCAAGTTTCAAAGAATTAATGGAAAAAGATCCGAAACTTGCAATTGAGAAAGCAGTAAAAGGTATGCTTCAACACAATACATTAGGTGATACACAATTTACAAAATTGAAAGTATATGCTGGACCTGAACATCCGCATGCAGCGCAAAAACCTATTGTATTAGAAAAGGAGGCTAAATAATGGCAGATAAAGAATTTATTGCAACAGGTCGCAGAAAAACTTCAATTGCGATTGTAAAACTCGTAAAAGGTAAAGGCAGAATTTTCGTTAATGGCAGAAAATTAATGGATCATATCGGAAATAAACCTGCAATTGAAATGATGGTATACAGACCACTTGTATTAACAGAAAATCAAGAAAAATATGACGTAAGAGTAAAAGCAGTTGGCGGCGGTGTAGTATCACAAGCCGGTGCAATCAGACATGGTATTGCAAGAGCTCTTGTAAAAGCTAACGAAGAGTATAAGAACGTATTGAGAGCAGAAGGCCTATTAACTCGTGATCCACGTGTTAAAGAACGTAAAAAATACGGTCGTAAAAGAGCAAGAAAAAGATTTCAATTCTCAAAACGTTAATTTTTTTCAAAATATCAAAAAGACATATCGAAAGATATGTCTTTTTAATTTCTCTGAAAGTATTATAAATACTGAAAAGGCAATTTTTTTAAACAAAAATACTTTATATAACTAAGAAAACTATATTAATGGCATGTAATTTCTTGGCATCATGTTGATATCCAATAGGATCAGCATTATGGGGTTTTGTTAAGAAATATTAAGCAATGTGTTTCAAAAAAGTCAATTTTTTAAAGTTGGATTACTTTATATAAATGTAAGACAAACAGAGAGAGCAACAAACAAATGCAAGGCACTACAACTTTTGGTACACTAATAGCACAAAATAAAGAATCATTTGTATATTTGAATAAGGTGGACCAAAGGATGAGATTTAATAATTCGGATGATCCGATATATTACGCATTTGATTGTCTCGATAATAGACCGCTCGGTTCACTTGCAAAAGAGTTTGTAACGGATTCGATATACGAAATAACTAAGTTTATATCAAATGTCATAACGAAATAATTACTCTCTGTTTGTTAAAGTCTTAAAAATAAAAAATTTCTGTTTGCATTACAACTAAATATTCAAAAGAAAGGATTATACATTAGAATATTAAAAAAGATTTTATAAAATTAGGTAAGGACTTAAATAAGGGAAATGTGTAGCAATTTTATGTAACAGACATGGTGAAACAAAAAGTTTCACCCTTTTTTTTGCTTATTGATTCATTAAATTTATTAAAGAAGTTGTAAAGGCAGCATCGTCAAAATAAGTGTCAAAACTGATTTTTGAGCGAGTTCTCTTTTGTGGATTTACGACATAAACCGCAGGGATTGTTTTTGATTCTGCTGTAGAACAAATATCTTTTCCTTGAGGGTAACTGTAGTTAATATCAACGACGTTATAATTTGACATTGTATCCATTAATCTTGTGAAAATAGGAGTAAATTGTTTGCAGGCATAACAAGTGTTTGAATGTAAATATAAAACAAAAGGTTTACCTGTTTTCATTGCCTGGTCGCAAGTTATATAATTAGCACAATCAGCGGTATTCACAAGGCAAATCATTATAAATATTATGAACCAAAATTTTTTTATTTTCACTTTTTAATTTCCTCTTTTTTGTAATTATTTTGTATTTCGTTATAGTATGCTTGAAGTAATTGAACTTGTTGTGCTTTAGCCTTTTCAATATCAATAAAAGAACGGATACGCAGATACCTGTCTAATTCTTCTTTTAATTCATTATAACTTCTTATTGCAGATAATGATATATGAACTTTATTGCCTATTTCGCTATCAAAAATATATAATGAAGGTATACCGCCTACATTACCCATAACGATAGGATAGTTAGCGGGATCTTCAATATCTAATGCCAAAAAATTATATGATTTTGTATAATCTTTTGCTAATTTTTTGAATGCAGGCATAAATTCATGACAAGTTTTACAATAATTACCGTAAAAAACTATAACTGTAGGTTTTGTAGTATCAATTTTTTGAGCTTCAGCAAGGCTTGTTAATACATTATTTTCAAAATAAGATTTGACATGTGCAATGTTAGCTCCTTTATTCCTGCCGTTTAATAAAATTGTTATGAGAGCTATTACTACAATAATTAAAATAGCTGTAGAAATTATAATAATTTGTTTTTTATTTATCATACAAAAAACTCCTTTGTGGATATTTTACCACAAAGGAGTTTTTTGTAAAAATGTATTATTAAAGAATAGCGCCTTTTGGAACTACCGTAATACCGTTTGGTGAAATGTAGAAGCCCTTTTGTAAGTCGATTTCTCTATCAAAACCGATTTTAGTATATGGAGGAACTTGAACATTTTTATCAATAATTGCACGTCTTATTTCGCAGTGTCTGCCTATGTTTACATTTTCCATCAAAATACTTTCAGTAACAGATGAATAAGAGTTAATTCTTACTTTTGGTGAAAGAACACATCTTGACAGTCCACCACCTGAAATGATACAGCCTTCTGATACCATTGAGTTAGTAGCCATACCAACTCTATCGCCTTCTTGCCAAATAAATTTAGCAGGCGGGTAGTTGTAATTGAAAGTTCTTAAAGGCCATTCTTTAGCATATAAGTTTAATTCAGGAGATGAATCAAGCAAATCCATATTAGCTTGCCAGTAAGCATCTACATTTCCTACATCTTTCCAGTAACCTCTTTCTGCATCTGTAACTCCAGGGAAAGTGTTTTCTTTGAAGTTATATACATAAACAGGTTTACCTTCGCTTAACAGCATAGGGATAACGTTTTTACCAAAATCGTGATTGGAATCTTCAATTTTATTATCTCTATACAGAGCATCCATTAAAACATCTTTATCAAAGATATAGTTACCCATTGAAGCTAAACACATATTTGGATTGCCCGGTAATGATTTAGGTTTTGTTTTCGGTTTTTCTACAAAGTTTGTTAACTTCCAGTTTTCATCAACTTCCATAATGCCAAATTCGGAAGCTTCTTCAATAGGAATAGGAATTGCAGCGATTGTTAAATCAGCTTTCTTTTGTTTATGGTAATCAAGCATTTGAGAAACATCCATTTTGTATACGTGGTCGCCGCCAAATACACAAACGTAAGTAGGATCAGAATCTACAATGTGTAATACATTTTGGAATACAGCATCCGCAGTACCTCTATACCAATCACCACCTGTTCTCATTTGAGCCGGAACTAAATCAACATATTGATCCAAGAACGGAGACAATGCGTAACCTCTTGAAATATGTTGGTTCAAGGAATCTGATTTGTACTGTGTTAAAACTTTAATTTTGTAAAAACCTGAATTGATAAAGTTATTTAAAACGAAATCAATAATTCTGTACCTTCCACCGAATGGAACAGCGGGTTTTGCACGGTCTTTTGTTAACGGATGAAGTCTTTTTCCTTCTCCGCCTGCTAAAATCATAACTAATGCGTCATCAATAGACATTTTTTACCTCACTACTATCTTCTACAAATACTATTATAATATGAATAAAAATTACATAATCATACAAAACGGTGAAAAATTTTTCTTGCCCTTTATGTAACAAATTTGTTACATAATATACCTGATTGTATATTGTCCGTTTGACTAAAAAAAAATTTTGTGTTATAAATTGTGTGGGGTAAATGTATATTTTTTAAGTCTTACACTTGTGTGAGACTTTTTATTTTTTGTGATATATTTTTTCTTTTGATAAAAAGTAACAGTACTTAACAATTTTGAAAAATTTACTGAAAATAGTTATTATATTGTTGATAAAGTGTAATTTTGGAAAATAAACTCAAAATGGAAAATAGCTTAAAACCTTTTTTGGATGATATAAAGAAACTGTGGGATGGCTTAGAATTACCGCAAAAGGTAGGATTGCTTGCACTTACGGTAATAACTGTTGCTGTGGCAGCTTATATGCTTGCAAAATCTTTTGAACCGGAGTGGGCTGTCTTATACAGTGATTTACCACAAACGGATGTGGCAAATATTGTTGAAGCATTTAAGAAAAATGGTCAAGCATACAAAGTATCAGAAGATAAAAAAGCGATACTTGTGCCAGCAAAAGATAAAGATGATTTGAGGATTTTTGTTGCTGAAAATTCTTTGATAGAAAATCAAGCTCCCGGTTTTGAATTACTTGATGATATGCAGTTGGGTTCTACTGATTTTAAAAACAAATTAACAAAACAAAGAATTTTTCAAGGGGAATTGGTTCGTTCAATAGAAAAAATGAACGGTATTAAAAGTTGTCGAGTTCAGTTAGCTGACCCTGAACGTTCAATTTTTGAAGATAAAGATGAAGCCCCATCTGCATCAGTTATGCTTATTTTAAACGAGGGCTACAGATTAAAAGCTTCTCAAGTAAAGGCTATTAAAAATTTAGTTGCATACTCCGTTCCGAGATTAACTCCTGAAAGAGTATTTATAACTGATCAAAATGGTGCAAGTCTTTCTGAAGAAACAGGCAAAAATTCCAACGATATGGAAACATTTAAAAGCAATGCCGAAAAACAAACGGCTGCAAAAGTAACTCAAGTATTGGAAAAAATCGTTGGTAAAGGTAATGTTTCTGTACAAGTTAATGCAGATATAGATTTTAATTCAACAAAAGCGACTATAGAAACTTATGTTCCTGTAGGAGAGGGTGAAAATGGTTATAAAGGTGTATTGACTACTTCTCAATCTGAAGTTGAAACCTATGAAAATCCAAATCAAACACCAGTTAATGCAAATGTTCAGGCAAGAAATCTGAATTACGCAAAAGAAAAAAATTCCGTAAATTATAGTGTTTCAAAAGAAATTAAGCAGGTCGTATATGCTCCCGGAAGTATAAAGAGAATGACAATAGCGGTTGCTGTTAATAAAATTTTAACGGATAGTGAAAAAGAAGAATTACAAAATCTTGTTTTATCTGCTGCGGGAGCAAATTATGAACGTGGAGATGTAATAACTGTTTCAAGTTTGCAATTTGAAGCATTAGAAGATGAACAAAAAAGACAGGAAGTTCTTGAAAAAGAAATTAAGACTAAAGCCGCTGTTGACTATGTTACAAAAGATTTAGGCCCATTAATTGTTGTTTTAATATTAGGTCTTGCTGCCTTATTCATAATCAAAGGTTTAATGGGCAAAATGGGTATCAGTAGGACTGTTGAAGTTGCAGAACCTACAAAAGTATTTGAACCTCAGCTTCCTCAGATGACAGAAGAAGTACCTGAAATAACGATGCAGGATACATTACCAAAGATTGAAGCTAATGTCGATCCTGAATTAGAACGTGCAAGAATGGAGTTAAATGATACCATAATGGCAGATCCTGCTGAAGCAGCAAGACTTTTGGTATCTTATATTAAGGATTAGATGTAATGGATAATGCTTTATTAACACAACAAATAATGTCAATGAATTCAATACAGAAAGTTGCTGCGCTTTTGATTTTGTTAGGACCTCAAACAGCTGCCGAAGTTTTGAAAAATATTACTGATAATGATTTATTGGAAAAAATTGCACTTGAAATTGCAAGTTTAAACAAAGTACCAATGGCCTCTTTAATAGGAATTTTAGAGGAATTTAGAGGGTTATTTCAAGCAAACAGTTATTTAGCTAAAGGTGGTAAAGATTATGCAAAACAAGTTCTTGAAATGACTTATGGGCCTGACCAAGCAAAAAGGGTTATGTCAAGATTAGAAACTTTAATGAATGCAAATCCGTTTCAATTTTTTAATGAAGCTGATCCTGTTCAACTTGCAACTTCTTTTCAAAATGAAAATCCTCAATTGGTTGCATTAATTTTGGCTTATTTACACCCTAATCAATCGGCAAAAGTTTTGAATTGTTTGCCTCCTGAAGTACAAGCTCAGGTTGCAATGAAAATAGCTGAAATGGATACAACAAATCCGGAAATTCTTTCCGATATTGAAAAAATTGTAGAATCAAAATTCTCATCCGTAATGGTTCAAGACTTCTCTCAAGCGGGTGGTATTGATACATTGGCAAATATATTGAACAGAACGGATAGGGCAACAGAAAGAAATGTTCTTGAGTTACTGGAAATAGAAAATCCTACACTTGCTGATGAAGTAAGAGAATTGATGTTCGTATTTGAAGACATTCAACAACTTGATAACAGAACTATTCAAAGAATTTTGCGTGAAGTTAATACAAAAGACCTTGCTCTTGCACTTAAAGGTACTAAGCAAGAAGTTAGAGAAAAAATATTTACAAATATGTCTGAGCGTGCTCAACAAATGTTACGTGATGACATGGAATATCTTGGACCTGTTCGTGCAAAAGATGTTCAAGAAGTTCAATCTCAAATTTGTGTAACAATTAAAGCATTAGAAGCAGCAGGTGAAATTGTTCTTGAAGTTGAAGAGGGCGAGGAAGAATTTATTGACTAGGATAAAAGGTAATAATGTTCAAATAGGTTCCAGCTATGTTCTTCCTATAGAAAATCATCATAAGGAAGAACTGACTGCAATTGAGAAAATGCTTGAAGAAGCAAAGCTTGAGAAAGAAAAAATAATCCAAAGCGGAACAGAAGATGCTAAAAAACTTGTTGAAGAAGCAAAGCAAATTTTGGCTCAAGCTCAAGAAGATGCTAAAAATTTGATAGAGCAGGCAAATAATCAGGCTAATTCAGAAGCGGGTGAAATTCGTGAAAATTCTCGTAAAGAAGGTTATGACGAAGGCTATAAACAAGGATATGATGACGGAACAAAATCTTTGGAAGAAAAGTTTGCGGCAATAGAAACTTTTGCAAAATGTCAGTTTGATTTAAAAAGTAATATAGTAAAATCTGCGGAACTTGATATTATAGAGCTTGTTTGCGCAATAGCAAGAAAAGTTTGCAAAAAATCGTTTGATGAAGACATTAATATTCTTAAATCAATTACTATTGAGGCTATAAATAAGCTTAAAGATAAGGAAAATATAACTATTACAATAAATCCAAATCTTGCAGAGAAAATTTATTCAATTTCAGATGAATTAAAAGAACAAATTCCAAAACTCGAATCAATAAAAATATTGGAAGACAGTAATGTTTCTGAGGATGGTGCAATCGTCGAGAGTATGCTCTCAAGAGTAGATAACAGATTAAAAATACAAATAGACCAAATTGTAGATAAATTTTTCACAGCTCATTATTCAGAGCAAGAAAATGAAATTGAAGAAGTCGCTGAAGACATTGTTTTTGAAGATGTTATAACCAATCAACCTATAGATACAGAAGTCGACACCGAGCAAGAGGAATAACAATGTTCACAAAAGAAAAATTCTTGGATATTGTTGAAAATACACAAACCGTAAAAGAAATAGGTAAAATTACGGAAATAAAAGGTTTGATTATAGAATCAGACGGCCCTGAAGCGAGTATTGGTGATTTGTGCCATATTTATAAAAAAAATGAAGATAATCCAATATGGGCAGAAGTTGTAGGTTTTAAAGACGGAAAAATTTTACTTATGCCATTAGGTTCAATGGATGGTATTCAGCCGGGTGCAATTGTTCTAAATACAGGCGAACCAATGAAATTAAAAGTGGGCAATAACTTACTTGGCAGGGTCTTAGACGGTTTGGGAAATCCGATAGATAATTTAGGCGAAATAAATGCTCAATCTTATGTTTCAACTTCTGCAAAACCTATAAATCCTCTAAAAAGGGCAAGAATAGAAGAACCGTTATCGTTAGGTATAAAGTCAATAGATGGTTTTATAACAGTCGGTAAAGGTCAGCGTTTGGGAATATTTGCAGGTTCAGGTGTCGGCAAAAGTACAACACTTGCAATGATGGCAAAAAATACAAATGCAGATATAAACGTAATTGCTCTAATTGGTGAGCGTGGTCGTGAGGTAAGAGAATTTATTGAAAAAAACATGGGCCCTGAGGGTATGAAACGAAGCGTTGTGGTTGCTGCTACTTCAGAACAGCCTGATTTGGTAAAAATAAAAGCTGCATTTGTTGCAACATCTATTGCCGAATATTTTAGAGATAAGGGTAAAGACGTACTTTTTATGCTTGATTCTGTAACTCGTATTGCAATGGCTCAGCGTGTTGTAGGGTTAAGCGCCGGCGAACCTCCTGCAATGAGAGGATATACGCCAAGTGTGTTTGCTATTATGCCTCAGTTAATGGAGCGGGCAGGTTGTAACGATAAGGGCTCAATTACTGCATTATATACAGTTCTTGTAGAAGGTGATGATTTTAATGAACCTATTTCTGATACGGCAAGAAGCATTTTAGACGGTCATATTATGCTTTCAAGAGAATTAGCTCACAAAAATCACTATCCTGCTGTGGATGTTTTGCAATCAATAAGCAGGGTTATGGGTGATGTTACAACAAAAGAACACCGAACAGCTGCAGCAAAGATTAGAAATTTGTTGGCTGTGTACAAAAAGAATGAAGATTTGATTAACATTGGTGCTTATGCAAAAGGTACTGACCCGCTTTGCGATGAGGCAATTCGCAGAATGAATACAATTAATGCCTTTTTATGCCAAAGTACTGATGATTCTTTTGAATATGACCAAACAATAGAAGATTTGATAAAACTTGCTAAATGATTATTTATCGTTTTTTATCATATCATTCATCATTTTTTTTGCTACTATCAACTGTGCATCATTATTTTTCTTTAAATCATCAAATGTTAATTCAATTTTAACATCAGGTTCTATACCTTTTTTGTTAATATCTGTTCCATTTGGTGTTAAATATTTGGCAATTGTTAAATTTAATCCTGTTTCGTTCGGAAGTGATAAAACTTCTTGAACCATACCTTTACCATAAGTTTTTGTACCTATAAGTTTAGCTTTATTGTAATCTTTTAATGCACCTGATAAAATTTCACTTGCACTTGCACTTGAGTGGTCGATAAGAACAATAAGCGGTTTATTAATGGTAAAATTAGTTTTTTGTGCCGATAAATCCTGTTTAAATCCGTTTCTGCCAACTACGCTGACAATTCTTCCCTCAGGAATAAATAAATTTGCAATGAAAACAGCATTAGGTAAAAGTCCTCCTGGATTGCCTCTTAAATCAAGAATAAGTCCGTCTGTTTTTTGAGTTTTTTCTAAAGCTTCTAAAAATTCATTGGAAGTTGTTGCGCCAATAAAGCTCATTATTTGAATATAGCCGATGTTTTTGTCAACAGAACTTTTTACCGTTTTAATCTTAATTTCTTTTCGTTTTATGTTTTTAGTAACTTTTTTGTCATCTCTAAGAAGCGTAAGTTCAACCATACTGTTTTCAGGGCCTCTTACAAGTCCTGCAACATCGGAAATTGTCATTCCGCTTACTTCTTTTTTATCAACGGCAAATATTATATCGCCTGTTTTTAATCCGGCAGTACTTGCGGGAGTTCCTTCAATTACATTTAAGATAGTTATTTTTCCTGCATTAGAAAAAATGTTAACTCCTATTCCTGTAATTTTGGATGCTATGGAAGAATTTAGTTCTGCAAATTCTTTTTTAGACATGAATTTTGAATATGGGTCATTTAGACTTGCAAGCATTGTATTAATTGCAACATAGGCATCTTCTTCTGTTTTTATTTTGCCTTGATAATGAACTTTCCATCGATACCAATCTTGTTCGTTCATGTCTGTGTCATAATACGTTTTTTTAATTATTTTCCAAGTTTTATCAAACAACTTTTGCGGGGAAACTTGTTCTGTGTTAACCGATGTTTGCACGCCAGTTGGTGCAGATACCATTTTTATATAAATATCGTGCAAAATGTTGTTGAATATAAGAAGTGCTGTAATTAAAATGACAGCAATAATAACGTGTTTTCTGTTCATAAAAATATTTAACATCAATGGTTAAATTTTATCAATAGATAACAGGATTAAATTTTAGATTTAATCTTGTTGCATTTACAGTCAGGGTAAATACATGTTCCATTTTTGATATTAAGGATTTTAGGTGTCATGTATTCGACATCAAAATTATAAATTTTTGCAGATTTTGTACTCTTTTGAAATAACACAATTCTTTTTTAGAATTTTCAAGAATTAGGACTTAGGACTACTTTTGCTCTTTTGCCTGTCATTGCTTGATAATGAAGTGCTTGCCCTATGCTTTCAGCCCATTTGTTAGCAAAATCAAATTCAACTGCATTTGTTTCAGTAAGGCAATCTACACGGGTTTTGTTAATATTTTCATATTCTTCAATACCATTGTGTGTAGAACACCAAGCGTGCTGATAGGAACTTTCGCTGTGTTGGTGCTTAACATAATTTAAAACCGGTACTTGTATATCCATATTCAAAACATTGAGCATTATTTAAAAATAAAAATAATGAAATAAATGATATTTTTATTATTGATAATATTTTCATATAATTGGTTTTTTATTCATCATAATGATTATATATTCACTATAATTTGTTAATTAAATTTTGTCAAATTGATAGAATTGGTATATGAATATAGAGTTAGTCAAATTAGGACAAAAGATAAAATTTGAAAGAATAAAAAGAGGTTTAAGCCAAGAACAGTTAGCAGAACTTGCAAACATTTCTGTTCACGGGTTGAGTAATATAGAAACAGGTAAAACTGACGTAAAATATACTAATTTACTGAATATAGCAAAGGCTTTTGAAATTAAATTGAGTGAATTTTTAAATTTTAATTTATAAATTCAGTTTCCTGTTCACCACTCACTATTCACCATTAAAGTCGTTCAAACCCTGGGGATGTTTGCGGAAGATTTTGGTATCCTTTGTTTGCATAAACGGTTTTCTTTATGTATTTATTTGTATATCCACCTTTTTCAAATAACTGTTTAAGAGTGTTTTCTCTTTGTAATAGAGGGTGTTGAATGTCATTTGATTCAGGGTAAATTTCAAGCATTTCGCACCAAACAGCTGCTTCCATAGTCCAAGCGTAAGTTTCTTCTGCAAGAGAATTGTACTCATCCTGATGTAGTGCTTCATGAGCCAAAAGTGCCGCTAATGCTGCAGGCGGCGCATCCGCGTGGCGTGGATTTATGAATATATAAAGGTTATTTTTCTTTTTCCAGCCTAGAGCATCAAAATTTGCGTAATCTTCTTTTATTGCGCCTAAATCTTTAAATTGAACTTTAACAGGTTTTTCGGTTAAGTTATAACCCATAATGGCACGTCTTGAAAAGTCTGCATTTGTATTTTTCATCATATCAAGTGCAACTAAAATAACTTCATCGTTGCTTATTTTTTTATATTCTTTTTTTAGCTGTTCAAGGTAAATACTGTCGTATTTAGGTGGATATGCGGCATGAGGCTGTTGAACGGTAACAGCTTCTTTATCTTTTTTACCGAATGCAAAACACGTTTGTGGTGTCAAAAATAACAAGAATAACAGTATTGCGAAAATCTTTTTCAAATTCATAAAATCCCCTATTTCTCTTTATATATACATTATAATCATATTTTTTAAAATTTCAAATTGTGAAAAATTTTTGTTTGTTGTACTATTAAGTGTATGGAGGACAAGAATTATGCTACAAGAAGGTTTGATAATTACAATAGTCGGAATGAGTACAGTGTTGATATTTTTGACAATACTTGTTTTTGCGATGAATATAATGGCAAAAGCTATTGTGTTAATAAATAAATTTTTACCGGAAGAAGTGGAAGCACCTGTTGTTGTTAAAAAAGAAACTACTATTGATGAAGAAGCAGCGGTTGCAATTGCAGTTGCTAAGATGAATATGTAATAAAGAAGTAAGAGAAGGATAAAAAAATGACTAAAAAATTAATTAAAGTTATGGATACCTCTTTTAGGGATGGTTTTCAGTCTGTATTTGGGGCAAGAGTTTTATTGGAAGACTTTTTACCCGCTTTAAAATCAGCAGTAGATGCTGGTATTAAGCATTTTGAAGTTGCTGGCGGAGCAAGATTTCAAGCACCTATTTTTTTCTGTAACGAAAATGCTTTTGAAACAATGGATAAAATCAGAGAAGTTGCAGGCCCTGATGTTAAATTACAATCATTGGCAAGAGGCGTTAATGTTGTAGGCTTGAATTCTCAACCAAGAGATGTAATTGATTTACACGCAAAAATGTTTAAAAAACACGGTATTGATGTTATAAGAAACTTTGATGCTTTAAATGATGTTAACAACTTAATTGATTCTGCAAACAGCATTAAAAAACACGGTTTGCAACACGAAGTTACAATTACAATGATGGAACTTCCTTATGGTTGCGAGGGGGCTCATGATGTTGCTTTTTATGAAAAAGTTTTGAGAAACATTTTGGATTCAGGCTTACCGTTTGATTCTTTGGCATTTAAAGATGCTTCAGGTACGTCAAATCCTAGAAAAGTTTACGCAACAGTTAAAATGGCTCGTGAAATTTTAGGTTCAGATGCTCATATTCGTTTCCACTCTCATGAAACAGCAGGAACAGGCTTAGCTGCATATTTAGCAGCCTTAGATGGTGGTGCAGACGGTATTGACCTATCTATGAAACCTGTTTCAGGCGGTACTGCTCAACCTGATATTATTTCTATGTGGCATGCCCTAAAAGGTACTGACTATGATTTAGGCTTGGATATTAAGAAAATTATGGAAACAGAAGAAATATTTAAGGATTGTATGAAAGATTACACTCTTTCTCCAATTTCTTTGGCAGTTAATCCGATTTTAATTCAAGCACCGCTTCCTGGTGGTGCAACTGCTACAACAGTTGACCAATTAAAAGATATGGGTATGTTAGATAAATTTCCTAAAGTTATTGCAAATATGAAAGAAGTTGTTGAAAGAGCAGGCTTTGGTACATCTGTTACGCCTGTATCTCAATTCTATGCACAACAATCATTCTTAAATGCAGTTACTGAAAAACCTTGGGAACAAGCAAATCTGGGTTATGCAAAAATGATTTTGGGTTATTTCGGAAAAACACCTTGCGAACCAGACCCTGAATTAGTTAAATGGGCTGAAGAAAAAACAGGTTTAAAACCAACAACAGAAAACGTTGTAGATTTAAACGAAAAAGACCCTGAAAAAGGTTTAAAAGCTGCGGAAGAAAGATTAAAAACAGCCGGTTTACCTGTTACTGATGAAAATTTATTTATAGCTGCTGCTTGTAAGGATGCAAATGCCGATAAAGGTATTGATTTCTTATTAGGTAAGGGTAAAGTTTTAGTAAATAAAGGTCAAAAACAAGCTTCTAACAACTATAAAAACGGTGCGACAGTTACGGTTAACGGCAAAGAATACGCTGTTAAAATTGACGGAAATAAGGCAATTGTTAACGGAAAATCTTATGACGTATCAATTGCAGAGGGTATGAAAGAAACTCAAACAGTTTCAACAGGCAGTACCGGAGCAATGGAAATAAAAGCTCCATTACCAGGTGCAATATTAAAAGTTATTGCAAGAAACGGTGATTCTGTAAATGAGGGTGATGTTTTAATTTTAATGGAAGCTATGAAAATGGAAACAGAAATTAAAGCCCCTCGTGCAGGTAAAATCGGTTCAGTAAGGATTGATGTCGGTGCAACCGTAAATCCAGGTGAAGTATTGGTAACTCTGGAATAGATAGGAGTTGAAAAATGCAATTATTAGAATCTTTTAAAAGTTTGGGCAGTATCACAGGTATTGCCAATATGGTTAAAGAACCATTAGAAAACGTTAATTGTGTAGAAAACTTCTTACACATGTACGGTGCTATTATAATGTTCTTTGTTTGCTTGGTATTGTTATACTTAGCAATCAAAAAGAATTATGAACCATTGCTATTGTTACCGATAGGTTTTGGCGGTATTTTAGCAAATATTCCTGTTGCAGGAATAGCAGAACCGGGTGGTTTTTTATATACCGTTTATCACGTTGGTATTGATGGTGGTTTATTTCCATTATTCATATTTATGGGTGTAGGTGCAATGACAGATTTTGGGCCGTTAATTGCAAATCCTAAAACTGCATTATTAGGCGGTGCGGCTCAATTTGGTATATTTGGCGCATTACTTGGTGCTTTATTGTTAGCAAAATATGCAGGATTTGATTTTGGTTTACCAGAAGCTGCGTCTATTGGTATTATTGGTGGTGCTGATGGCCCAACATCAATTTTCGTAACTTCAAAATTGGCTCCTGATTTATTGGGTGCAATTGCAGTTGCTGCATATTCATATATGGCTTTAGTGCCAATTATTCAACCGCCAATTATGAAGGCTTTAACAACGGAGGCTGAAAGAAAAATTCAAATGGTACAACTAAGACCTGTTTCAACAAGAGAAAAAATTATATTCCCTCTTGTCGTTTTGGGTTTGTGTATAATCTTTTTACCTGATGCAACTCCGTTATTAGGAGCATTGACATTTGGTAATCTTGTAATGCAATGTGGTGTTACGGACAGACTTGCAAAAACATTACAAAACGAATTTATAAATATTGTAACTATTTTATTAGGTTTATCTGTTGGTTCAAAATTGTCCGCTGATAAATTTTTAACGCTTGAAACTTTAGGTATTTTATTCTTAGGTTTGTGTGCATTTTCAATTGCAACGGCATCAGGTGTGTTATTTGCAAAATTAATGAACGTATTTTCAAAGGGAAAAATCAATCCGCTTATTGGTGCAGCAGGTGTTTCAGCCGTTCCGATGGCAGCACGTGTAGTTAATAAAGTAGGTTTAGAGGCAAACCCTCAAAACTTCTTGCTTATGCACGCAATGGGACCAAATGTAGCAGGTGTAATCGGTTCTGCTGTTGCAGCTGGTATCTTGCTTGCTCTTTGCCACTAATATAAATATAAATAAGTATAAAAAGGCTCTAAATAGTTATATTTAGAGCCTTTTATTTCAGATAAAATTTTAGCCGAGTGAGTTAAACTTGGCACTACCATTTGCAACGCTACCTTGGTTAAATTTTGGAGTACCGTTTGCTTTTTCTCCGGATGGTTTAGCTTGCTCAACATCAGGTTTAGCTTGTTCAACATCTCGTAATTTACCTGGTTGAGATGCTGTATGTGCTGCGCCAGGCCTACTTCCTGTTCCGATTGTGTTACTCATAGTTATCTCCTTTCTTTACATTACAATATATTGCTATTAAAAATTTCAAATATCATATTTTGTTGATATAAATGAAAATTGTTACTTTTTGTAATATTATTTAGCTATAATAATAGCTAAATAATTTATTAAACTATTTGGCGGTATCTTATAAACTATTAATATGGACTATCAAAAACTTATTAATTCAAATATAAAAGAATTACGTGTGAAAAACGGTTTAACACAAGAAGAATTTGCAGAAAAAATAGGAATAAGTATTCAAGGTTTATCAAATATTGAAAGGAATAGATACCAACCCACTTCAAATACAATTGATAAAATTTGCGATGTTTTTCAAATTACTTCTGTTGAACTTCTTTTAACCAAAAATAGTAACGAAGAAACTTTAATAAAAAATATAAATATTTTGTTAATGCAGTGTTCAAAAAGTAAACTTAAACAAATATATGAAATTCTTTTAATATTGACATGACCTACAAAAAAATAATTTCAAAATAATTTATAAATGCCAAAAATAAATATCTTATTCAAACTCACAATTCTTAATAAAGACTGAAATTGACACCCTTGCATGATAAACTAATATTAGGATAAAAATTAAAGGGATGTTGTATGAGTAAACCGTATGTACCGTTACATTTGCACACAGAGTATTCACTTCTTGACGGTGCAATCAGAATAGATGATTTATGTAAATTCGCAAAAGATGAAGAATTTCCTGCTGTTGCAATTACTGACCATGGTGTAATGTATGGTGATATGGAACTTTATACAACAGCAAAGGAAGCAGGTTTAAAACCGATTTTGGGCTGCGAATTTTATGTTCATAACGGCGACATAAAAGAACATGACAAACTGAATAATCCATGCTACCACTTGATTTTGCTGGCAAAAGATAAAGACGGCTATAAAAATTTAATAAAATTAACTTCTGTTGCATGGTGTGAAGGCAAATATGTGCATCCTCGTATCAATTGGGAATTAATTAAAGAACATAATAAAGGTTTAATTTGTTTGTCGGCATGTCTTGGCGGAGAAGTTTTGCAAAATCTTTTACATCACGAGCCGGAAAAAGCAAGAGAAGTTGCAAAACAGTATAAAGAATTATTTGGTGAAGATTATTATATAGAGCTTCAAGACCACGGTTTAGATGACCAAAAGAGAACTAACCCCGAACTTATTTCAATAGCAAAAGAACTTGGTATTGAAATGGTTATTACAAATGATTCTCATTACTTACGCAAAGAAGATGCAGATATGCATGATACTCTTTTGTGTATGAATACGAATGCTGAAAAAGATGACCCAAATCGTTTTCACTTTGAGGGTAATGAATTTTATGTGAAAAATGCCGAACAATTAAGACAATCTTTTTCGTGGATGGATGAAGAGTTGTTCAATAAATGTATAGAAAATACCGTAAAAATCGCCGATAAGTGCCATTTGACTTTGGAATTAGGAAAATCTCCGCTTCCGCATTACGAAGTACCTAAAAATCATACAACGGAAAGTTATTTGAATTACCTTGTAATGGAAGGTGTAAAAAAACGCTATGGAGAAATTACAAAAGAATTAAGAGAGCGTGCGGAATATGAATTAAGTGTAATTGAGCAAATGGGATTTGCTGCGTATTTCTTAATTACATGGGATTTTATTCACTACGCAAAAACACATGGTATACCTGTTGGTCCGGGTCGTGGTTCTGCGGCAGGGTCGCTTGTTGCTTATGCTTTAGAAATTACTGATTTAGATCCTATTGAACATAAACTTTTATTTGAAAGGTTTTTAAATCCTGAGCGTTTTACAATGCCTGATATAGATATAGATTTTTGTATTGAACGACGTGGTGAAGTTATAGACTATGTAACAAAAAAATACGGAGAAGATAAGGTTTGTCAAATTATTACGTTTGGTACTTACGCTGCAAAAGCTGCAGTTAAGGGTGTTGCCAGAATTTTAAAAATACCGTTTTCAGAAAGTAATAAAATTGCAAGTTTAATACCGTCAGAGCCAAAAACCCATATTGATGATGCTTTACAGGAAGGTATGGAACTTCGTCAGATGTACGACGAAGATACACAAATTGTTATTGATCCAATAGAGAAAAAAACGGTTGGTGTGAAAAAATGGATAGACTTGGCACGTGGTATTGAGGGTATAAAAAATAACACAGGTACTCACGCAGCGGGTGTTATTATCGCACCAAAACCCTTAGACCAGATTTTGCCTGTTCAACCGTCAAAAGACGAAAATGCTATTGTTCAAACGGGTTATCCTCCTCACGATGTTACAGAAGTTTTAAGTCTTTTGAAAATGGACTTTTTGGGCTTGAGAAACTTGACAACAATATACAAAACACTTGATATGATTAAAAAACGTCAAGGCATTGATGTTGATATTAATCATATCCCGCTTGATGATAAACCGACTTACGAAATGCTTATGCAAGGTGATACAGATGGTGTCTTTCAGCTGGAATCAGCGGGTATGAAAAACCTAGTTAAAAGACTAAAACCGGATGTATTTGAAGATTTGGGTGCGTTAGTTGCGCTATTCCGTCCCGGTCCTTTGGATTCAGGGATGGTTGATGAGTTTGTTGACAGAAAACATGGAAGAAAAGCAATTACATACGCTCATCCTTCATTAGAACCTGTTTTAAAAGATACATACGGAACTATTGTATATCAGGAACAAATTATGCAGGTGTTCCAAACTCTTGCGGATTATTCATTGGGTCAAGCCGATATGGTTAGACGTATGATGGGTAAGAAAAAAGTTGAAGAAATGCAAAAGCAAAAAGGTAAATTCATTGAAGGTTCTGCCCGTCATGGAATGTCTGCTCAAGATGCTACAACTCTTTTTGAACAAATTGAGAAATTTGCATCTTACTGTTTTAACCGAAGCCATTCAGCAGCTTATGCTTTTGTTGCTTATCAAACAGCTTATTTAAAATGCCATTATCCTGTTGAATATATGGCTTGTTTGCTTTCAAGTGTTTCAAATGATCAGGAAAAAACTCAACTTTATATTGAAGAATGTAATAAAAAAGGTATAAAAGTTCTTCCTCCGGATATTAACAAATCTTATGCTGAATTTGCACCGGATGGTGATAATATTCGTTTTGGACTTGCATCAATTAAACAAGTTGGTGAAGTTGTTGTAGAAATGATTATTAAAGAACGTGAAAAAAATGGTGAATTCAAATCTATTTATGATTTTTGTAAAAGAATAGACCCTAAAGCAACTAATAAAAGAGTTTTAGAGGGTTTAATAAAATCAGGAGCATTTGCTAATCTTGAAAAAAGTCGTAAACAACTTTTAGAAAATTTGGAATACATTGTAAATACTGCAAGTAAAGAAGCAAAAGCAAAAGAACTTGGTCAAACAAGCCTGTTTGCGGGATTAGAAAATAACGAAGATTTTGCAAGTACACAGTTCAGACTTTCCGGTTCAGAAGAAGAATTTTCCAGTAAAGAGCTACAGTCATTTGAAAAAGAATTTTTGGGATTTTATGTTTCATCGCATCCTCTATCTTCAATAATGGATAAAATGGAATTTTTAGAAACAAACAAGATTTCAGAAGCAAAAGAACTTCCTGATGAAAAATCAGTAACCATTTGCGGATTAGTTACATCAGCAAAACAAATACCATATAAAAAAGATGCTTCAAAATTCTTGAAAATAATAACAATAGAGGATTTGTCAGGCAAAATTGATGCGACTTGTTTTAATGACAAACTAGGTAAATTTAATGACTTTTTGCAACCTGATAATAAAATTATAATAACAGGAAAAATCAGTTATAGAAATAGTGAGGAAGCAAATATTAATATTGAAGACGTTAAACCCGTAGATAATGCTAATTTATTTATGATTTCAATTAATGATGAAGTTCCTTATGAAGAACTTGTAGCAATGAAAGATATTTTAGCCAAATATCCGGGTTCAGACCCCGTTATCATAAAAGTTAAAGATGAAGATAATGAGGTAAAGATAGCATCATCTCCTGCATTTTGGGTAAATGCATCAAATGATTTGGAACACGAAGTAAAACGATTTATTCCAAGCAAAATAGGTGTTGAAATTAAATCCATAGAAGAAAAAATATAAAATAGAAAGGCGGCTGCATTGCAGCCGCCTTTCATAACTATTCTTCTTCGTCATTCAGACTTTCAAAACCTTGTTTGTGAGATTTTAACAGAACGCCTCTTTTTGAAGATTGTATAAATTCAATCATTTTTTCAATATATTCGTTCATTGGAATTTCTGCTTTAATCTTTTCAATTGCTTGAGTTGTATTGTATTCAGGAGAAACAAGAAGCTTAAATGCTGCATTTGTGTTGATTCTATCTTCTTTAGAAACACCACGTCTTCTCATCGCAACAACATTTAATCCTTTTGGAACAGGAGGTCTGCCCTCACCTTTAGAATAAGGTAAAATATCTTGTCTTGTTGCAGAAAATCCGCTTATAATTGCCATATCACCAATTCTAACATTTTGGTGGAAAACGGTCATACCGCCAAGCCATGCTCCAAAACCAACATGGCAATGTCCGCCTAAAGTTGCAAGGTTTGCCATAATTACCTGATCTGCCAAAACACAGTTGTGAGCAACATGAACTCCTGCCATAAGCAAGCATTTGTTTCCTATTTTTGTTGTAAAATCACCGCAAGCTGCACCTCTGTGGACAGTTACATTTTCTTTTATGATAACTTCATCACCAATAACAACTTTTGTAGGTTCGCCTTTGTAGCCTAAATCTTGAGGTTCTGAACCAATTGTTGCAAAAGGACTTATGGTACAGTTTTTACCAATTTCTGCAAATTCAATAAATGCACTTGCAATTACTCTAGTACCGCTTCCGATTACAACATTTTCGCCTATGACAACGTTAGGACCAATGTATGCGTCTTCTGCAATTTTAGCTGTTTCATGAATTATTGCTGATGGGTGTATCATTAATTTCTCCCGATTTTTCTATTACATTATCAAATATATAATAAACAATTCAGATTTTAATTTTTTTTATAAAAATTTAATATCATTTTGTTTTATAAAGGCAAATATATGAAAATTTTCTTTAAAATTTTTACTATAATTTCTATGTATGAAAAAAGAAAGGATATTTTATGAAAGAGGATGAGATTTTAACTAAAAGGGAGTTAGAAGTTTTGGAAGAACTTATTGAGGGCACAACAAATGTAATGATTGCAAGAAAATTATACATGAGTCTTAGCACGGTTAAATCTCACGTTAGTTCAATTCTGAGAAAACTACACGTATCTACAAGGACTGCAGCAGCAGCAAAAGGAGTTTACCTGCTTATGAATTTAAAAAGCTGACTATTTTTTCCTAAAAGTGGACTTCATAATCTTACAAGATAAAACAAAATAAAATACGCACAAGAAAATTAGCCACAGAAAGTTATATTTTATATTCCAAAATGTTCCGCCCATTTGGTTAATTTTTATAATGCCGTCAACACCGCTTGTTGCTGGGATAAATTCTGCCAAAATATTTATCCATTGTGGTATAGATTCTTTTGGCCAAATAAATCCCGGTAAAAATATGAAAATTAACGAAGTTACAACCAAAATAAGCAGGGCTGATTCTCTTGTCTTAAAGAAATAAGAAATTGTATGAGAAAAGAATGCTGCCGCATAATACATTGGTATAAGCAAAGCAAATAAAGGTATTATATTGTACGACATAGGATATACAAATATAGCGGGGAAAATTAAAAATATAATCAATGAATAGAAAAAGTATAGTAAAACATAAGTTGTACATCTCGCAAATAAAGTAAAAGGAATATCTTTTTCTTTGTTACAATAATTTTCTCTTAATTCATTTCTAGTTCCTTGCATTAGACCTAATCCAACGACAAGAGTTTGATGAAGTATCATAACCAATATTGATGGATAAACATAAGTTTCATATCCACCAGCGGCATTGTACAAAGGAGCTTGAACAAATTCAAAAGGCTGTTTTATAGCTAGAGCGAGTTGTTTTGGAATTCCTGATTTCATTAATTTGCCTATTTCAATTTTAGCACCCATATTAACTGCTGTTTGGATGATTCCGGTATAGACAGCTTTATATATAATTAGGTAGCTTGTATCTGCATAAAGTGCAATTGTTGATTGTCTGCCTCTCAAAATATCTTTTTCAAAATCTTTTGGTATTACAACAATACCCCTTGTTTTGAATTTGTAAAAATCTTTTTGGGCTTCTTGCATACTGGTTGGAGTGGATATAACTTCAACATAGTCAGTTGAGTTAAGATTTTTTGTAAATTCTCTTGAAAGATTTGTTCTGTCGAAGTCAATTACTGCAATAGGGGCATTTTTAACTACTTCAGATGAATATGGCATCGCATAAAACAGAGAATACACTACAACGCCGACAATCATAATTAATATTGCACCAGGTTCGTGTAAAAAGTGATTAAATTCTGATTTTATAACAGAGAGAAAGTTTTTCATTGTTGATACCACCTGCTCTCGTCGTTTGCAAGTTTTTTAATTCTTGGCAAAAATATCCACCCTAAACAAGCTAATAAAAATATTGCAATAAAATTTTTAAAATCGTAAATTGGTGGTATCTCTCGTAATGATTCATTTATCATTACCTGAATCCAATAACTTAAAGGTATAATTGCACTATATAGTTTTGCCCCCCATGGCATTGCCATAACAGGATATGTAACACCTGCAAAAGCAAATCCCATCGCAACATAAAATGCCGCATTACTTAAACCATATCTGAAATTGCCATTAATACTTAAAAATACGGCACTTAAAGACAGGCATGCAAATATAAATAACCCTGTTGCTAATATTCCCTCAATCACGCTTCCAACATAAGGCGCACTAAGAAAAATAAAATATATTGTATATAAAATTGTAAACAATATTGTAAAAATTAGAAAATAAGGTGTTAATTTGCCTAAAAATGCTATAATAATCGAATTGTTAGCACATTTAAGCCATTCTTTTGTAGTTCCCAGTTTAAATTCCGTACCCAAAGCCCAAACGGCTGTCAAAATAATATGAATTTGCAGAATGTGTCCAAACGCAATCAGTGAAAGAAAATACTGGTAATTAAAAAACGGATTTGCTTTAATATGGTCATTAATTGCAATTAGATTAGCCTGTTTCACTGCCTCGTCCATTGGTAAACCACGTTTATTGCGAACTTTTGCATCAAGTCCTACGAGCATTGTATTTACCATTAAATTTACATCTTTTGATATAATTCCGCCGATTAAAATTCTTTGATTGTTGTAATAAAATACTAATTTTGGTTGTTTTAATCTGTAAATATCTTTTTGAAAATCTTTTGGAATTGCAAAAAATGCGTATGCTTTACCCTCTGTTATTAACTGATGTCCTTCGTTATAGTCTGTAACCATATATGCGACATTACACGATGGCAGGGTATTCAAATTTCTCACAAATAAACGTGAAATTTCCGAATTGTCTTCATCTAAAACCGCAATTGGTAAATTAGTAGGTGAACCTTTTGAAAAAATCAAGCATATTAACAAGCACATAAGCATAGGCATTATAAAAGAAATTGTCCATACAAGAGGACGCTTGTAAAAACGCTTAAATTCTCTTTTTACGACATCCGTATATGCCATTATTTAATCTTCTTCCAATCAAATATTGCACTCATTCCGGCACGTAAATTTTCTACTTTTTCAAGCGGAACTGCACGAACTTCAAAAGTTTTCATATCAAAATCCCCTTTTGCTTTTGTTGCTCTCCAAGTTGCGAAATTACCCAATGCAGAAATATAATTTACTCTAACTTTTATAGGCTTTTTACCAATAGCAGGAATATTTACATTAAATTCTGTATTATTCTTAATTTTTGTAAGTAAATCTTCTCTCAAATTAAAAGTTACCCAGCAGTCATTGTCGTCAATGACCGTTACAATCGGATAACCTGCTCCTACAAGTTCGCCTTCTTCGACCGTAACTTCAGTAATAACACCGTTTATAGGAGATATAATTTTATTTTCTTTAAGATAAGAATTTACTTCGTTATTAGCACCTTTTGCCTTCTCAACATTTGCCGATGCGGAAATTTTGTCTTCAACACGTGTACCATTTAAAAGCATTTCATAATTTTCTTTTGCAGCGGTATATTTTGCGTGTGCTTCGTCAAGTTTTTGAGTGGGTATAACTCCCTCATTGTGCAAACGATTTAACCGTTCATAAGTTTTTTGAGCTAAATCTAAACTTGCTTTTGCCATTGCAATTTGTTCGCTTCTTGCCCCGTTATAAGCTTTTTCTTGCTGAGCCATTGCTAAAATTAGGGCAGCATTTGCCTGTTGAGCTTTTGCATCTACTTCGGGGGTATCAAGTTCAATTAATATATCGTCCTTGTTAACTCTATCACCTTTTTTTATATATATTGACTTAACACGTCCTGTTACTTTTGATGCTAAATCAACAGTCTTAACTTCAATTTCACCTTGTAAAATTAATGAATTTGCCTGTTTAAAAGCGTATATTCCGCCCCATAGAAGTAAAATTGAGCCTATAATTATAAAAATCAGATATTTTTTCATTTTTCCCTCAGCTAAAATTTTTCTTGTTTTGATGTTTTTATGTAGGTTAATATAGAATTTGTATCACCATTCGTTTTTAATAAATCAGTTAAATTTACATCATAATTATACACCGAATTAAGTCTTTCAATTTTAACTTTTGAAAGCATCATTTGTGCATCGGTTACTTGTAATGAAGTTCCAAAACCTTCTTTAAAAGCTAAATTAGCAGTTCTTAATGCTTCAGTGGCATCTTCAACAGATTTTGTTGCGCTATCATATTGTTCTTTATTTTTCATTAATTCTTGATATTGTTTTATAACAAGACTTTCAAGATTAAATTTTGCGTCTTCAATTTCGAAATCAACCATTTTTCTTTCGCAATTAGCTGCTCTAACATTGTTGTATCTAGACAACCCGTCAAAAAGCAGCCAGTTTGCCGTAGCTCCAAAACCTGCTCTTGGAACTGCTTGTGATAAGTGGCTTGCGCCTGCTATATCATAAGCCATCAAACTGATAGTCGGAGAATAGTTTGCAACTTGTGCATGATACTTTGCGTTCATCATTTTTTTCTTCGACATTAGCTGCTTTAATTGAGGATTGTTGTCGAGCGCATTTTTCTTCATTGCGGGAAGGTCAATTGTGCTGTTATTATAAACAAACAATAAAGAAGTCGGCTCGACGTATACATCTTTTAAATTCGCTTCTTTTGCTTTTATTAAAGTTTTTAATCCTTCTTCTATTACATTTGCATCTCTTAGAGATGTTTTATAATCACGCATTGCATTTGAATATGCAACTTCGGCATGTAAACGTTCTGATTTAGATATGATACCTTCTTTTTCAAGAAGTTTTGCATCTTTTAAATGTTGTTCCATACCATCAGCAACTTGTTTTCTGACATTTACAATATCCCTTGCAAGACGTAATCCGTAATAACGTTTTACAAGTTCAAGTGTTAAATTATCCTTTATTTCTCTATATTTTTCGTTACTTGCTTCTAATTTTGCTCTTGCAGCTGCGTGATTTGAGAGCAATTTACCCCCTGTGAATATTGTCCATACTGCCGAACCTCCGAATGCGAATACATTTTTTTCTTGAATTAGTGTATTTGCACTAAAATTAATCGGTATTGGTAAATCTATTGCACCGGATGAATTTAATGTCATATCTTCAGAAAAATGTATATATGTTGCATTTAAACCTACTTTTGGAAAAAATTGACCTATAGCAGAACGTTTTTCATATTTACTCTTGTTTATTAATTCGTTATATGCTTTAAGGGAATTGTTATTTTCAAGCATAAGTTCATAAGCTTGTTCAAAACTTAATTCAACATGCTCAACTCCGCCCTTTTGAATTTCTGTTGCTATTGAAGTTTCAAAAGTCAGACAAAAAATTATTAAAATTATTTTTAAAAATCTTTTCATCTAAACTCCAACTACTTTCAAAAACCTTTGTAAAATTTCATCTTTTTTGTTAAATAAACTTTCATCTTCAAATGAACATTCAATATAAGTATTTATAATTCCGTCAAAAATGTTTGCTAATAAATAAGCTTCTTGGTCATCCATTGGCTTAATTTCTTTTATAATATTTGCGCAAAATTCAAGAATTACAGCCATAGGATGTTCTTTTCTTCTTGAAATGCCACGTAAAAACAGCTGGTTATTTTCCATATAACTTTTTACAGTTACCCTGTTTTTTTCAAAATAATTAACTTTATACTCAATAACAACAGCAAGCTTGTCTACAGGGTTAGAAACTTTTTCGCAGCCTTCTTTCATTTCTTCGTAAACACCATTGATAATTTTTTGAAGCCAGGCAATAAACAAACCTTCTTTAGATTTGAAATATCCATAAATAGTTCCAACACCAATATTCAAATCTTTAGAAATTTTATCAATTTGTGTTTTACCGTAACCAAGTGTTTTAAAGTATTCACTTGCGGTTTCTAATATAAGCTGTTTCTTTAATTCATCAACTTTTTCATTCAAACTTGCCATACTAGAATTTTATTCCAAATGAGAATAAAATTCTAGTACAAAAATTCAATTCTTAATATAATTAAACATAAGAAATCGGGTGCTTGTATTTACAAGCACCCGATTTCTTATTAAATAAAAACTACATACCTTTAATAATTTCAAGCAATAATGATTTAAACTTGCTTTTAGCTGCGTTAGCGGCTTCAATAACCTCTTGATGAGAAAGGGTTTCACCGGTGATACCGGCAGCAGCGTTTGAAATGCAGCTTATACCAAGAACTTTAATTCCGCAGTAATTAGCTACCATAGCTTCCGGTACAGTTGACATGCCAACTGCATCAGCTCCTAATAATTTAACCATTTTAGTTTCGGATGGTGTTTCGTAATTAGGACCAGTAAGCGCCATGTAAACACCTTTTTTAAGATTTATATTTAATTTTTTTGCTGCTGACATTGCTAATTCTTGTAAATCTTTTTTATAAACATCAGTCATATCCGGAAATCTTGGCCCTAAATCATCATCATTAGGCCCGATAAGAGGATTTACGTGCATAAAATTAATGTGGTCTGTAATCAACATCAAATCGGATGCTTGAAAATCTCTGCTGATACCGCCTGCAGCATTTGTTACAATTAAGTTTTTAACACCTAATTTTTTGAAAACTTTAACAGGATATACAACTCTTTGAATAGGATGTCCTTCATAATAGTGGTATCTTCCTTGCATCATAACAACTTTTTTGCCGCAAATAGTTGCAAAAACCAAGTTACCTTTATGTCCTTTTACTGTAGATGCTTCAAAACCCGGTATATCGCCGTAAGGAATTACGAAATCGCTGAAATCATCTGCAAAATCGCCTAATCCTGAACCTAAAACCAATGCTATTTCAGGTGTAAAATTGTTTGTTTTTTCATTAATGTACGCAACTGTATCTTGTAATTGCATTATAACTCTCCTAATTAACAATTATATATGTATGTATTAATTTAACCTACTAAACTATCTTCATCAGATTCAGAATATTTAACCATTATAGCGTGTTCAACAGGATTTTCTTTTTTATATGAAGCACTTTCAAATCCGTATTCGTCAAATCCAAAATCTTCTCTTGCTTTTCTTGCTTGATTTTCATCAACCAATTTTTTTGCAAGCTCTGAAATTTCATAAACCAATTGGTATCTGTTTTCGGTTTTTTCGTTTAAATCCCACGCAGTTTTAATTATTTGATCCATTTTTTACCTCATATTTGTAACAAACCGATTTTACAATAGAAAAAATTTTTAATCAAGAACATGTTTTAAATATCATTCTATAACTGTACACCATGTTATTCCCCTTATGGCTATTGCCTTGTAGGCTAATCAGATATTATTCTTTTGCCTAATTTTCCAAAAGTGCAAAATATAATTTAATTTTATTTGTAAGTAAAAGAATAAGGAGAAAAAAATGACAGTAGCGACAAAAACAATTTCAGTTATTATCGTTGAGGATTTTAAATTAACTCGTGTAGGATTAAGATGTGCGCTTAATGCTAATGAAGATATTGAAGTATTAGCCGAGTGTGAGGATGCCAATGAGGGATTAAATCTTATCCAAAAATATAATCCTGATGTGGTTCTTATGGATTTAGGCTTACCGGGTATGAATGGTATTGAAGCAACAATAAAAGTAAAAGAAATGAATTCGAAAGTTAAAATAATTGCACTGACTTCACATGACAGAGAAGAAGAAGTTGTTGCAGCTTTAAGTTCCGGTGCAACGGGATATTGCCTGAAAGATATTGACCCGACAAAACTTGCAGATGTTGTAAGAGATGTCGCAAACGGTGTATGCTGGCTTGATCCTGAGATTGCGCAATTAGCTTTAAATTCATTCCCAAAACCGGAAAATACAAAATTACTGGCAACAAATTCTTCTCAAGAAGGTAGAGTTCCTCTTACTGAAAGAGAATACGAAGTTTTAAAACATCTTGTAACAGGCAAAAGTAATACAGAGATTGCAAAAGAATTAATAGTAAGTGTCCATACAGCAAAGGCTCACGTATGTTCCATTTTACAAAAAATGTGCGTGAATGACCGAGTTCAAGCGGCGGTAAAAGCTGTAAAAGAAGGATTGGTTTAATTCTATATAAAATAAAATTGATACACTATAATAATATTCCTGTTAAATATTAAATTTTTCAGGAATATTATTTTTGCAAAATAAGATTAAAAAAGAATTGTAAAGTTATGTAACAAAACTCGCCAAAACATTAAAGAATTCATGTTTTCCGACCGATATAGTAAATGTAAGGGAAATGGAAAGTTAGTAAGGAGTCCGTTATGGGTCTATCAGCATCACAAGCAAGATTATTAACATTAACTTCAAGATTAAATGATGTTCAATATAAACAACAACAATTAGCAAATACAAAAATGCGTTCTTCTGTTGAATCTGAAGAAATAGCTCAAAAATATAATAACGCTTTAAGCAAACAAAAATTCCAATTCAAAAATTCTGCAACAGGTCAATATCAAGATATGACTTTAAAAGCTATATTAGCTTCAGGCGATTATAAATTAGTTCGTGTAAGAGATGGCAAAAAAGTTGTTACAAATTCTAACAAAGGTTATTCTAGATATACAGAAAATCCAGAAAATGCTGTAATGCCAAAAATACCAAATAGTATAGGTTATAATGGTGGATTTGAATGGAAACAATCTGCAGCTGACTTAAAATTTGTAAAAGTATCTGAAAAATCCGTTATGAAAGCGTTTGATAAAGCGCCTGCAGCTGACTTAAAATTTGTAGAAGTATCTGAAAAATCTGTTATGAAAGCGTTTGATAAAGCGCCTGCAGCTGACTTAAAATTTGTAGAAGTATCTGAAAAATCTGTTATGAAAGCGTTTGATAAAAAAATGCCTGCTGACATTGAGTGGTTCGGTGGTAAAGGTGAGGCTCCAGTATCACATATTCCTGTATATGACAATGAAGAAAAGGTGTGGATTGTTCCTCAAGGTGAACACGGCATGGTGTGTGTTCAAGGCTTTAAATATGTAAGCATGTCAGAATGGCAATCAATATTACAAGAAGCAAGACAAGGTTTGAGCGGCGACAATTTCACTATTGATGACAAATTTGCAAATGATCCAAACTGGTTATATGAAGCTGTTGAATCAGGTGAGTTCAAATTAGTAGATAAAAACGGTAATGATATCAACACTACAAGCTCTACTGATATTGATACTGTAAGAGATGATTCTGATGAAGTTAAAGCTAAAGCTGAATATGATGCAGCTATGAACAAAATCAACAGAAAAGAAAAAATGATTGATAATCAAATGAAAATGTTAGATACTACACACTCAGCAGTTCAACAAGAAATTGAATCAGTACAAAACATTCTTTCTAGACATACAGAAAAAGATTTCAACTTATTTGGTTAATAAAAAATTTTATAACAGACTGGACGCAGTATTTATACTGCGTCTTTTTTTATCTTTTGGTTAACCGTGCAAAACGGTAATAAAGAATTATTATATGCGCTGCCATGCCTGAATGGAGAGAGCTTTTGTAAAAAAACATTCAATTGTTTAACGTATTGATAAGAACATGTTGAACAATTATAATTATCTAACGAACTTTGATAATTAAATATTGGGGCTCCTGTTTTTCAAAAACTTCGGCAACAACAATTACTTCAGCAAGTGCTGATAGTTTACGAAAGGAGGGCTCGCTTATGGAAAACATCAATTTGACCTTAATTTTAGTTCTTTTGATTTTGTTCATAATAAAAAGTGGAACTTATCCGAGAAGATAAGCCCCACTTCAGCCTTTTAAAACAGGAATGGTAGTTACAGCTACCGCCCCGATATTTTTATTATAACTCATTTTATAAATATTTCAACCCCATGTCTCTGTTCAGCGTTTGTATGGTATTATCCTGCTCGGACGGAGAGAGCTTTTGTAAAAAAACATTCAATTGTTTAACGTATTGATAAGAGCATGTTGAACAATTATAATTATCTAACGAACATTGATAATTAAATATCGGGTGCAAACCATATTTTCTTTAATCTTCCGCCTAACGACTTCAAATTGTTAAAAGGTCGGCAAGAAAAAGAAAGGAGATTAAGCCTATGGATTATAATTTATTATTCATACTTTTAATTCTCATACTTGCCAAGAAATAAAGCCTGCTATTTAAAATAACAGACTTGTTCTTTAGATATGGTTTTGAGGTTGGCAGACCTCGCACCCGATATTTTTATTATAACTCATTTTATAAATATTTCAACCCCATGTGCCGGTTCAGTGTTTTGTGAAAGCAAATTATAATATTTTGCCAAACGGTAATGACTATCGCCAAATTGTAATAGATAATCTTTTTTCTTCATCTAAAACTGTTCCATTTTTGTAATGCAAAAATGGAACAGTTGTCTGATTATTTTAATATGAATTATTATGAAAAATTGGGACAATATATAAAAAGAAAGCGTATAGAGGCAAAATGCTCATTGAATAAATTTGCCATTGAAGTTGAGATGGAGTCCTCAACTCTTTCAAGAAATGAAAATGGTAAAAGTGTTATAAATGTTGAAACAATAAATAAAATTGCCAAATTTTATAATCAAACCCCAGCCGAATTTTTAGCGGATTTTGAAAAGTATGATAAGGCAAATTCTTAATTTTACTGTTCAAAACAAAAACTTTCTTATGCTGATGACTGCCATTGTCTATATAATGGGTGTTTTTGCATATTTTACAAATCTCGCTATTGTCTTTTGTGCAATAATTTCTATTCTTGCAATTGTTGGTTTGGTTAAAAATCTGGTTTCCGTTAAATTAGTACTTTTATGGATTTTTATTTTTTATTTTGGGTTTATAAATTGTACATTTAGAATTAAAACTTCAGACGAACTTTTACAGATTGCGCCTAAAAATCTTGAAATTGCTGGTCAAATCGTAAGTATTCCAAACAGTAATTTTGAGGGTAAAACAAAATTTTTCTTTCAAACTGACAAGGGCAAAACTTTTGTTACGGTTACTGACAATAAAAACGATTTTTCTAATTTAAAAATTGGAAATTATTACAAAATAAAGGGTAAATTACGAACTCCTTTTGAAGCGGTTAACCCATCACAGTTTGATTATGGGAATTATTTGAAAAACTTTGGCACATTTACCGTCTTTTATGCGGAAAATTCTGAGATTGTGCTTCTTAACGAAAAAATGACACCAAAATGGAGGTTTCTGCAAGAGCTTAACAACATAAGATATAGAATTTTAGATACTCATAAAAAATATTTAAAAAGTCCGAATATAGAAATTCTTGGCGGCATTGTTTTTGGTGATGATGCAGTTGCTCCGCCTGATTACATTAAAACAATTTTCATAAATTCAGGATTACTTCATATTCTTGCGGCAAGCGGTATGAATGTTGCTTTTATTTATGGGTTTTGGTTCTTTTTAGTTAATAAAATCTTCAAATTACCCTTTAAATTCACTGTTATAACCGGCATGGTTATGATAATTCTTTATTCAATGATGACAGGACTTGGCGCATCTGTTGTCAGGGCTACTATTATGATTTTGTTTGTTCTGGCGGGTAAATTAATTGACAGAGATACGCATTCTATTGCATTATTGTCGCTTGTTGCAATGATTATGCTGATTTATAACCCTGCCTACATAAACGATGTGGGTTTCCAATTATCATTTATAGTTACTTTTGGTTTATTGGTTTCCTCTGATTTATTGAAATATAACGGAAATAAATTTGTGGGATATTTAAGGGATTGCTTTATAATTCCTATGATTGCACAATTTTGGGTTGCTCCTTTGCAAATGTTTTATTTTAATACATTCAGTCTGTATTCGGTTTTTGCAAATACAATTACTGCATTATTTTTACCTCTAATTTCTTTCTGCGGTTTTATAAGTTCCATTCTTTCTGTAATTCCAACATTTGCAAATGTAGTTTGTAAATTTTTTGATTTCATTATAAATCCGTTTTTGGATTTACTTATTAATTGCTCTGCTTATTTCGCAAAATTACCAAATTCCCTTATTACAACAACGCACCCGCACGTTTTGCAAATATTTCTTTATTACATAGTTATCCTTTTAGCTGCTCTTTTGTTTAAAAAATTTTCAAAAGAAGTTTTATATTCAGCATTAGCACTAATTATTGTATTGCTAATATCAACAATTCCGATTAAAAATAATAATCTTGAAATAATCGCTTTTTCTGTTCAAAACGCCGATGCATTTCTTATTAAAACTCCTCAAAACAAATATTTTATAATTGATACGGCAAAATCAGGCTATAATGGCGGTAAATCTCAGGCAGAAATAATAATTTTGAAATATATGAAAGACAAAGGTATTAAAAAACTGGAGGGAATGGTATTAAGCCATTTTGATAATGACCACGCGGGCGGTGCAGTTGATTTGTATAATAACTTAAAAATCAAAAATACTTACATAAATTCAAATAACCCAAATTCAATGACATCGAAACAAATTTTTGAAAATATAAAACCTCTTTCATTGGCAAAAAATAATACGGTTATTTATAACGAGCCTAATTTAGAAATGAGGAATTTTATTTCCGGAATAAAAAATAACGACAATGAAAATTCAATTATAACAAGTTTAAAATACAATGATTTTTCAATATTATTTATGGGTGATGCAGGAATAACAGCGTTTAATACACTTAAAAATGAACTTCCTAAAAACATTACGGTACTTAAACTCGGGCATCATGGTGCAAAAAATGTGATTGATAAAAATATGCTTGAAACTTTAAATCCACAATATATCTTAATCTCGTCAGCTCACAATGATAAAAACCATCCGCATGCTCTAACTTTAAACACTTTGCGTAAATCAAACATCTTGAGAACCGATATTCATAACTCAATCAAGGTTGTTGTTACTCCAAAAGAGCTTAAAATATTTGCTTTTGACAAAAATTTAAAACGTTATATTAAAATGTAAAAATGACACTAAACCTTTATAAATAGTGAGTTTTACACTATTAACTTTTGTAAAATTATTGCTATTGTTGTCTTTCATGGGGTTGAGAAGATGTTAAAAATATGTTACAATAATAGTAGAGCGAAGGCTTAAAGAAAAAGATTATATGTTACCCCACTAAAAAACGCTCTGAAGTGTTATTCCCCATGCATTAATAAAATGTGCCACTTCTCAAAAAAAAGGTATTCAGGTTCATACTTTGCTTAAAAAGAGTTTTAAAAACTCTTTGGAAGCTGTGTCTTTAAGGTGAAATTATGAATACACAAATTTTAAACTTAACTCCAAGACGAATGGCGGTGGCCGCAATAAATTTGACGATAGCGGCGGTACTTACAACAAGTTTAGGCAGTTTAATAAAGAGTCCGCCGATTATAGCACAGGAGCTTAGAATAGCCCAAGGAGGAACTATATCACCTATAATTGCAGGCAGCAGGGTGAAAGAAGATATAAAAAATATATCAACAGATTTCGATAAAAGTGTAAAGGAAAGGTATAGGAATAGTTATATATATGATGTGGCACCCGGAATAAAACATATTAAGCTCACAAGAACTTATCAAGGTCGTCCTGTAAGGATAAATGTAGTAGAGGTAAATCAAAAATTAAATTCAAATATAGCAATAACTCCTCAGCTTTCATCTTCAAGATTAGCTTCTAAATCAACTATTACGAGTATTGCAAAGAAAACAAATTCTATTGTTGCCATTAACGGAACTTATTTTAAACCGCAAACGGGTGTTCCTTTGGGTACTTTAATGATAGATAAAAAATTATACACAGGTCCTATCTATAATCGTGTTGCAATGGGAATTTTTGATAACGGTTTTGATATGGCAAGAATTGAATTAAATGCCAATTTAAAAACATCAAAGGGTGAAGTTAAAGTTGACAATGTAAATCAACCGAGAATGTTATCAACATATGTTATAGCATATACGCAAGAATGGGGAGCTTTTGCACCTCCAAGCCCAAAATACGGTATTCAAATGGCAGTAGAGGATGGCAAAATAACTTCTGTTTCAACACAGGCGCTTCCTATTCCTCAAAACGGATATGTAATTGTAGGTCCAAAAGATAAATTAGAACCAATATTTAATGCTAAAAAAGTTAATCTTGATATAAAAACAATTCCAAACTGGGACAATGTAAATCACATAATAAGTGGTGGCCCATATTTGGTTAAAAATGGTGAAATCTTTATTGATATGAATGAACAAAAATTAGGTGCTATCGGCGGAAAAAATCCGAGAACAGCAATAGGTTATACTGCTGACGGTAACTTGATAATGATAGCTGTTGACGGCAGAGAGGGAGCTTCTGTCGGTATGACATTAAGAGAACTTGCCGGATTTATGCAATCTATTGGCTGTGTGAATGCAATGAACTTGGATGGAGGCGGTTCTACAGTAATGTATGTTAACGGAAAAGTTGTTAATATGCCGGCAGTAAAAGGCGGAATTGCTTTATCAAACGCTTTAACAGTTGAATTAAAATCATAATCATCAGATAACATATCTTCTTTATTCAATGGACGGGATTTTTAAAACAAGTTTCGTCCTTTTTCTTTACTACTTTTAGATAATATTTAAAAGTAAAAATACCGCTTAGAAGATTAATAGTAAAACTTGAAAAGCAGGTTTAATATTACTTTGGGGTGGGTTTATATGAGAAAATTATTTATAACATTTTTATTTATTATTTTATTTTCAAATACAACATTTGCACAGAGCAAAATTTCATCTGAATTAAGCAGGATTGAAAATAATCTTTTTGGTATTGAATATACAAAACAAAGTGATAACGAACGACTTTCAAGAATTGAAGAACAAGTTTACGGTGAGGCAAAATCAGGTAGCGTAAAATCACGATTATCATCACTATCAAATGATATTGCGGCAAATCTTATGGGACAGGAAATAAAACCTAAGCGTGATACTTTTGATGATGAAGAAGAAAATTTTGAAAAACACAAAATGGCTCAAACTGAAGAATATAAAGAACCTGATAATCCAAAAATAGATTATCCAATAGTTAATGAACTAGAAGAACAAATTTTTGGTAAAACATACAAAAATCAAGATATTAATACAAGATTATCAAAACTTGAAAAAGAAGTGTTTAGAAAAACTTACGAAGATGCACTTTCTGAAAGGGTTGACAGGCTAAAAGAAAAAGTTGCCTATAAACAACCTCAAAAAGATTTTGAAAATAATGATTATTTCTATGATGAGCAAAGCAATTATTTCTCACAAGATACTCTTGCTCAAAATAATCCAGATACTTACTATTATTCACAAAAAGGGGATTATGTTGATAAACAAATAGCAGACAGAGATTTTCGCTCAAAATTAAATAAATTGGAAAAAAATGTATTTAAACAAAGCTTTTCAAACGATACTATAGATAATAGATTAAACCGTCTTGAAAGTACGATTTTTCATTCAAATTTTTCAAAAGACAGCGAAAAAACACGCCTAAACCGTCTTTCAAGTGCAGTAAATGCACAAAAGAGTGCTAAAAAATATGATTCCAATGGCTTTCAGCAAAAAATGGCAACGGCAATGCAAATTGGTATGTTTGTTTTGATGGTTGTTGCTATGATATTATAACTTAAAATAAATTAATAATTGCAATTTGCATCTGAAATTTAATAAAATCAACTTTTTAGACCATAATATAATCCCAAAATGATTGTATTATGTAAAAAAGTTGATTTTTGCATGAAAATCATTAAAATTGAATAAGGGAGTAAGATTATGATAAAAAAGATACTTTCAATATTAGTAATAATAGTTATAACATCTTCAACTGCATTTGCGGCAAATAATCAAAATATTGCGCCAATGGTAGCAAGAGGTATTCAAAAATACAAAATGGGCAACTATATTGGCTGTATCGAAGATATTAACAATTACTTTCAAGACAGATCAAAACGCAGAGATCAGCTTGCAAATTATTACATTGCAATGGCATACACACAAGCCGGTAATGTTCAAAAAGCTAAATTCTTTTATAACATGGCAATAAATGCAAACCCAAGTAATACAATTGGTCAATATGCCCAAAAAGGTATTGTTTGTATTGATGACCCTGAAAATTGTTATATAAACGTAAAAGAAGAAAAACAACCGGAGGAGGTTCTTACAGACTTGGATAAATTCATAAGAGCTCCGTATGGAAACGGTCTTTCTTCCGATTTGAATAAAGAACTTGAAAGAAAAAGAGTTGAAAGATTAAGAAAAGAAATGAACTCTGATGAAGAACTTAATAAGTTTGAGTTTAAAGATTTCAGGAATTTTTCAATAAAGCCAAAAACGACAAGCTACAACTTTAATAATTCTAAAATGGCTCAAGGCATAATTGATTTTTACGAAGAGCATTCGCTTGATACCGTAAAAATTGCATCATCTTCAAATCCGACAGATGCAGAAATTGTACAAGCTTTAAGAGTATTAAATGCAGCAGGTTTAACTAATATTGCAAAACAAGCCGAAAATGCTCAATCTCAAAAGCAAGAAATACAAGAAACTGGAGCTGTTTCTGATGTAAGAAGTGAGTATAAACCTGATTTGACAAGGGAACAATATCAACAGCAAATTCAGCGAGAAATGATGCAAGCTCAAATGGCTCAAATGGCTCAGCCAAATATTGGTGCATTATTTGGAGAGAAAAATAATAATCAAAATGATATGATGAACAGTAACATGATGAATATGTTGCCGTTTATGATGGCACAGCAAGCTGCTCAAAATTCAAATGGCGGAAATCAGCAACCAATGATGTCCCCTGAAATGATGCAGACAATGATGTTAAATTCAATGATGCCGAATATGAATTTCGGTTTGAGTGGTAATTAATTAGCAGAGGATAGTATGAAAATTCAAACAACCCGATTTGGAGAAATTGAAGGAGATGAAAAATTAATCTTCAATTTTAAGATGCCGATTTTAGGATATAATGAAGAAACAGAGTTTGTTTTAGTTGAATCAAAAGAAGCATCTTTATTTAAATGGTTACAATCTACAAATACTCCGGATTTAGCATTTTTGGCTACATCACCTGGATTTTTTGGCTTAGATTATGTTTTTGAGCTTCCTGATGAAGCAGAAAGCATTTTAGATGTAAAATCAGCAGAAGATTTAGTTGTATTAAATATTGCAAGAGTACCAAATAATAATCCTCGTGGAACAACAGTAAATCTTCTAGCACCAATAGTTTTAAATATAAAAAATAATATTGCAGGTCAGGTAATTTTATCAGGTTCAGGCTTTAGTGTAGAACAGCCTTTATTTGAAAATCAACCTCAACAACCTGAGGGAGAACCTGTATAATGCTTATTTTATCAAGAAAAAACGGTCAAAAAATAATAATTAACGACGAAATTGAAATTACAATTTTAGAATCTAAAAATGACAATTGTAAAATTGCTATTAATGCGCCTAAGGATGTGAAAATTTATCGTGAAGAGGTTTATCAACAAATTCAAGATGCAAATAAACAATCGGATAATGTTTCGCTTGAAGCATTGGGTAATTTGTCAGATTTAATGCCGACAAATAAAACGCAAAAGAAAGTCGTAATTAAGAAAAAAACAGAAAAAGATGGAATATAAAGAGGCAAAACATTATCTTGTAAATGCTGAGTTTGGTAAATGTGAACATTTCTTTAAAGAAAATGATTATCAGCTTGAGTACGGATATTGTAAGATGCTTAAAGGTGAAGTAAATGAGGCAAGAAAAATCTTTACTCCAATAAGAGATAAAGATATGCGAGCTGACTGGGCATACTTATTTATTCAATTTATGAATAATTATATTCAATTTATGCCATCTTATTTGCAAGTCAGAAACTTTCTTGAAATAGATATAGGTTTATTAATGACAGCAGGACTTTCTGAACCTGTTGAGAATGTTATTAATGCTTGCGATATATTTTATCAGATTAATCAGGAAAGTTATAAGTTTATTGCAAGAGTATTGTTGAATTATGATTATCCGTCAGTTGCAAAAGTATTTTTGGATAAGGGTGTTGCAAGATGTTATAATGACCCTGAATTACATTTTTTATTTGGTAACTATCATTTAAAACATAATAACAAAATTCTTGCTAAACACGAATTTGAAACAAGTCTTGAGGTTTTACCCGATTATTATCCTGCAAAAATGATGCTTGAACAATTGTGAGTTGTGAATATTGAGTAGTGAGTTGAATTTCTACTCACTACTCACGCTTAAAGGATTTTTTGCCTTTGTAATATAAAACGACAAAGAACAAAACAATAATCACAGAAACAACTGCAATGACTATTTCAAGGTATTGCTTAATCATTTCGCCAAAAAGCATCAAAACAATACTTACGACAAAAAATCTTCCTGCACGCCCAAAGAAACTTGCAATGGTGAATTTCCACCAATTCATGTTTAAAACACCGCTCGCAATAGTGAAAACTTTGTATGGAATAGGTGTAAATCCTGCGAAAAATACCGCAATTGAACCGTATTTGTTATAAAGTGCTTCAACTTTTTCAAACTGTTCGGGATTTTTTCTGAAAAACCAGTTAAATACAGGTCTGCCGCCTATTAAACCTATTAAATATCCTACTAATCCACCCAAAATAGATGCGAAAGAACAAACTGTTGCATACCATAATGCTTTTTCAGGCTTTGCCAAATCCATTGCTATAAGTAAAAAATCAGGCGGCGGAACAAGAAAAAAACTTTCTACAAAAGAGTTTAGTGCTAATCCGTATATTCCTAATGATTGAAAATAATTATTCATCTGCGAAAAAATTTCATGCATTTTCTATTACCTCGTAAAGCGTGGATGATTCTTGTATGCTGACATTATTTTGAGGTATTACAAGAACTTTTACAACAACATTTCTGTTATGATATTCAATTTTAATAATATCACCAACTTTTAGCTGCTTGGCAGGTTTAGCAGGATTTCCGTTTACATAAACTCTGCCTGTTTCTGAAACTTCGTTTGCAACTGTGCGTCTTTTTATTAATCTTGAAACTTTTAGAAATTTATCTAATCTCAAAATATTGTCCTTTCGACTAATATATTAACACGAATATTTGCATTTTTTCATAATGTATTATAGAATGGAATTCATAGAGGAAAAATTTTTTATATGGATTATGTCAGTACGATTATAAATTTATTTATTGTAGCATTTTTATTGTTATCAAATGCATTTTTCGTAGCATCAGAGTTTTCCATGGTAAGGGTAAGAAGAACCCGTATGGAAGAATTGTCAAAACAAGGCAATAAGACAGCTGATTTGGTACTTGAACAAATAGGAGATATGGACAAAATTGTAGGTGCTGCGCAATTGGGTGTAACAATATCGAGTGTCGCTTTAGGTTGGGTTGGTGAAGCCACTATTGCTGGTATTGTTGAACCTATATTCGGTTTCTTGCCTCAAACAGCACAAGGTGTTGCAACACATACAATTTCAGCTATTATTGCATTTTCTCTGATAACGTTTTTACACGTCTCTATCGGTGAACAAGCACCTAAGTTAATAGCTTTACAATATACCGAAAGGATTGCTCTATTAATTGCAAAACCTACAAATTTTATTGCTACAATATTTAATCCGCTTGTAATTTTATTAAATAATTTCTGTAATTTGATTTTGAAAATATTAAGAATTGAACGTCCAAAAAACACTTTTGCACATTCAACGGAAGAACTTGATATGCTTGTAGATGCAAGCTATAAGGAGGGTGTTCTAAATGAAACCGAAAAAGAAATGTTGCATAATGCTTTTAAATTCTCGGATTTGAACGCAAAAGAAGTAATGATTCCACGTACGGATATGGTTTGTATTCCAAATGATATTACTTTGAACGAATTAACAGAATTAACAAGAGAAAATCAATATACAAGGTATCCTGTTTATGAGGAAGATTTAGACCATATAAAAGGTTTTCTTCATGTTAAAGATTTATATGCAACAAGTCTTAAAGAACACGATTTTAATATTGATAAATTAATCAGACCAATATTATTTGTTCCTGAAACGATTACAATGGACAATGCAGTCAGAGAATTTAAGAAGTATCAAAGTCAAATTGCGATAGTTATTGATGAATACGGTGGAACAGCAGGTATTATCACACTTGAAGACGTATTTGAAGAAATTTTTGGCGAAGTTCAGGACGAGTTTGACGAAGTTGAGGAAGTTGATATTAAAGAAATTGGTGAAAATACTTACGAAGCCAATGCAATGCTAAGACTTGATGAAATGGCAGAGTTCTTTAATGTTGATGAAGAAGAATTTGAAGAAGAAGATGTCGATACCGTTGGTGGTGTTGTTCTTAAACTTTTAGGCAGAATAGCACAACTTGATGATTCTGTTGAATGGAAAGATATGACTATTCAAGTAAAAGAAATTGACGGTGTCAGAATTACAAAACTTTTAATTGTTCGTCATCCTCAAATCGAGGAAGATGACACAAATAAAAGTGAATAACTACAATAA
>Ga0256405_10002108_pt1 | contig 48426 bp, 39 predicted proteins | sample RumenRJG_02DNA_FD_189096 | JGI IMG/M metagenome (GOLD analysis project Ga0256405, IMG submission 189096) | Bovine rumen microbial communities from Lethbridge, Alberta, Canada - RJG_02 | ecosystem: Host-associated > Mammals > Digestive system > Stomach > Rumen | place: Canada: Alberta...
CCGGGATCCATCCCTGAATTCCGTTGCCCCGTCGCATTCCAGTTCATCGTCCGCCGAACCGCCGTTCTCCAGGATCGCCAGCGCCACCAGCGGTTTGATGATCGAACCCGGCATATAGGGCTGCAGTGCTTTATTCAGGAAAGGCTTCCCGGGATGTTTGTCCAGCAGGGCATAATGCCGGGCGGTGATACGCGGGATGAACGAATTCAGATTGAATCCCGGAGCCGATTCCAGCGCCAGCACAGACCCGTCGGACGCATCCAACACAACGATCGCACCCTCCCGGCCCTCCAGCAACTGTGCCGCCCTGCGCTGGAGCCGGGAATCCAGGGTGGTCATCAGATCGGATGCCGACTCCATCTTCTCCCCTCCGACCACTTCATGCACAAATCCGCGGTGGTTCACTTTCACCAGTTTCTTTCCCGGCCGGCCGTTCAGCACATCATTATATTGTTTTTCCAGTCCGGTCCGGCCGACGGCATCCGGAAGATAATAGAAAAATTCGCCCCGGTCCTCCGCCGTGCCGGGATCTGTCAGCCCCGTATAGCCGATCAGATGAGACGCCAAAGAGGAAAAAGGATACCACCGGAGGGGTTCCACGCTCAGTTCCATCCCGCGGATCGGCGGCATTATTTCGGAAATCTTCGCCAGTTCGGTCCGGTCCAGGCCGCGCAGCACCGTCATCGGGATCCCCGGTTTGTGCAGCATGTGATACAGGATGCCTTTCCGGGTCACCGGACTCTTCCGCCCCGCGGCTTTTTCGACCGTTTTCACCGTATTCAGGATGAGGTCGGCGGATATTCCCAACTTTCCCGAGATCGGCATCTCCGAAAGATGGAACTGCACATTGACCACCGGCCGGTTGGCCGCCAGCAGACATCCGTCGGCAGAGTAAATCCTCCCGCGGAGCGCGGGCTGCCGGATGCTCCGGGCATACAGTCCGCTCGCCTTTTCATCAAATTCCAACCCGGAAAGCACCTGAACGTTCCATAGCCGGATGATGATGGTCGACAGCAGCAGGATCACCAGGAAAAACATCAGCAGGATCCGGATCAGGAACGACCGGTCTATCACATTTTCCGTCATCAGAACCTCAATTTCTGCTTCAGTTTGGCATTGACAAAAAGCGGGAGCGAGAGTTTTTCATTCAGGGAATCCAGCAGGAAGATCATCCCCGGCAGACAGATCGCACTGAGCGCAGACACGGGAAAGATCACCGGGAACTGGTCCACCAGCACCACAAAGAAATGCCGGGCGAAAAAAATCAGGGAAAACAGCCAGACCAGCGGCGGGATCAGCAATCCGGGCAGGAAATTCATCAGGATGGAATCCGATTCCACCCGGTGAAGCCACAATTCCGCCAGATACGCTATCCCAGTCAGGATCAGCACCGACCAGGGATGGGACGCCCCCGGCCCGATGAAATCCAGCGGCAATGCGCCCAGCAAGGCCGCACCGATCCCCCACGAAAGTCCGAATGCAGTGGACACATAAAACACGAACAGCGCACAAAAAGGGAAAAAAAAGCCGAAATTCCGCAGCAGCAGTTCCAGCAGGCAGAAGAATCCGGTCAGCAGGAATATATAGGCCAGCTTGATCATTTCACGTCCTTCACATATACGGCGACAAAACGCACCTCAGCCGGAGATTTCAACGGCTGGATGCAGACTTCCTGATACAGCTGGTTCCCGTGAAAAGTTCGTGCCTTGCCTCCGGGGCGAACGATCCGCCCCACCGGCAGACCCGGCGGACTTTCCCCTGAAAAGGAATTGGTGCAGATCAGCTGTCCGGCGACCAGAGGCCGTTCCGTCTGAATATATTTCAGCGTGGCATACAGCTCGGACAGTTGACGCGCACCCTCCAGCAAACCGGTCGATTTCGCACCCGGCAGAAAAACCGAAAGCCGGAAATCCGGACTCAGCACCGTGGCAACTTTCGCGCTATGCCTTTCAACCGACCTCACCCGCCCGATCACGGCCGGGACCAGCGATTTACTGCGTTCCGAATACACCTGGACCACCACCAGATTACCCGGACAGATCCCCGCACGCTCTCCCTGGTCTATGGTAAATTCCTCATGCCATACCATGGGATCACGCTGGATCACTTCCGCAAAGACCGGACGGAATCCATTCGTCTTCCGGTTCAGCTGCATCAGCGCACGCAAAGACGCATTCTCTTTCTTCAAATCGGAAATGATGCTCCGTTCCGCGGACAGGACCGCGTTATCATGGTGCATGCGCTGCAAGGCCCGGATCAGGCTCCGTTTGTCCTGCGCAAACAAACTCTGGTCCGCGATCCAGTTCTCCGTCCCGCGCGCCAGTTTCAAAAACGGGAAATAATAATCCGCCGATATCCGCAGCGCAGTCAACCGGATCATGCTGTAAACGCCGTAAATGATCAGCACGGCCAGCAGCACGAGCAGAAACAGCAGCACGACCCGCAGTCCGGACGGCGGCTGGATCGGATTCCGATTTTTTTTCTGTCCGAGATTCATTGGCGCCCCATCTCTCTTTCCGTTTGTTCCAGCAATTCCGCCAGCTGCCGCAGCGGCTGGTGTTCCGGCTGCGAACGGTAATCGATCAGACGCAACGTCAGGAAATAACGTGCTCCAGGTGCCGTGCAGTCCCTTTCCGCATCCGACAGGAACTTTTCCAGCACCAGGTTCCGTTCCACCGCCTGCCAGAATTTCCGTTCCATCTGCAGGACCCTTTCCCCTGATCCCGCCGAGGGGGAGGAAACAAAAATCTGCAACGCATACCTCACTTCACTGACCGGGATCTTCAGATCCGGCGGAGCCTGTTTGATCAGACGGGACAACCCGACCAGCATTTCTCCGGAGATCTGCGATGCATTCTCCAGCCGTTCATAATTCCGGACCAGTTCCGTCAATCCGCCCCGGATCCTGATTTTCTCCTGATCCTTCCGGTCCCCATCCGTCGTCTTCAGCGTATCTTCAAACCGGACCGTCTGCAGATAACGGCTCTCGATTTTCCCGGCAGAAGCCGGCAGAAAATTCCAGTTCAGCATGGAATCCAGCTCCCCGCGGAACCATTCCCCATAAGCGTTCTTCAATCCCTCCGGACTCATTCCCGACGGGAAAATTTTCGGATGCTTTTTGGCAAGCACAGGATGGGAATAAGTCCGGAACAACTCCGGCATATCGGTCCGGTCCGGCTGCTTTTCCAGTTCATCAAGCAGATGTGTCAGCAGACCGGCTTTGAAAAGACCGTTCCGCGCGCAAATCTGCACCAGCAGTTCGCAGTATTCCTCATAGATCAGCCGCAGCGTGGTATCTTCCGGCGGCAGAGGCTGCGCCAGCAGCTGCTCCAGCTCCGGATAATGGTCCGCCGAGGTCAGCGCATACGCCGCGGGGAAATATCCGGCAAACGGGAGCCGCCCCGGTCTCATCTCCCCGATGGCCTTGCGGGAGATCCCCACCACGAACCAGCTGTTCCGGAATCTCTTTTCCAATTCAGGAGCCTTTCCTGCCCGGCCAAACAGCATCAAACCCGTCAGCCGCGGCAGGGAACCCGGCGCCAAAAGCAGTTTATCGTATGAATCCGGCAGGATGATCCGCAGATTTCCGCGCCGGTCCGTCTTATACGTGAACGGCTTCCGATTTTTTCCGTCCGTGAGCTGAACAAAAACTTCCCGCATCGGACGTTTATCAATGGATGGAACACTCTGACGCGCCAGCCGTTTCAGTTTCTCCGACACGCCGATCACCTTGGCGCGGGGCGATACGGCCACGTCTTCATAATTCAGCAGATAAAAGACACCGTCCGCAGCCTGCAGCATCCCCGCGGACAGCGGGCCGAACACGGCCGCTGCGGCAAAAAAAACAAAATATCTCCCGAAAATTCTCAACATCCATTTGCCCTTTATCATATTTGGAGTTAAATTTACTGTCTGATCGCTGTTTTTGCAACATCAAAACCGAAAAAAAAGGAAGAACTGTGCCATGCTGCGCTATATCTTGCGGAGAATCCTGTATTCCCTGCTCATCATATTGGGGATCCTGATCCTGACCTTCCTGCTCTTCCGCCTTTCCGCCGGCGATCCCGCCGCCACCGTCCTCGGCAAAAATCCCGAACCGGCCGAACTGGAAGCCATGCGCGAGGAACTCGGCACCGACAAACCACTCTTTTACGGTCGATGGAAACAGACCGAGATCTACACTTCCGCCGATTTCCGTTCCGGACACACCGTCTTCCCCGGCGTAAGGATCGAGGGAAAATACCAGGCAGGTCCGCAGGGCATTAAACTTGAGCCCGGCGCGAAAGTCGTTTTCCGCCGCAATTTCGAACGCTCCGTTCCGGAAGATGTGCTGGTCACCATTCACGGTCACGGCATGGGGTATCTTAACGGATGCTTCTGCAAATCAGATAAAAAAAATAAGATCCAACTCAGGATCACAGGGCAGCCCGCGGAGATCGTATTAGATCCTTTCGATGGTTTCGGTCTGGTGCGCGCCATCACTTTCCAGCGGCCGACCAAGGGTTGGCATGACAACCAGCTGATCGCGTCCCTGGCCGAGATCGTGTCGTTCCGGAAGGAATTTCCCTATGTGAGTTTCTTCAACTTCGGCAAAACGCTCCAGACCCGCGAACCGATCCGGACCAAACTGTGGAAAGGGATGTTCCCCTCGCTGATGCTGATGCTGCCGATCTTCTTCGGGGAACTCGTGCTGGGCATCCTGCTGGCCATGCTGGCCTGCGTCTTCCGTGGGAAGTGGCAGGACCAGCTGATCCTGTGCCTTTCGGTGGCCGGCATGAGCATAAGTTACCTGGCGCTGATTATTTTCGGCCAGTGGTTCCTGGCCTATTACCTGAACTGGTTCCCGGTCTGGGGCTGGGGCGACATCCGCTATCTGCTGCTCCCGGTCATGATCGGGATCATCAGCGGGACCGGCGGCGGGGTCCGGTTCTACCGCACGGTCTTTCTGGACGAGATGAACCGGGAATATCTCCGGACCGCGACGGCGAAAGGGTTGCCGCCGGTGAAAGTTTATTTCAAACATCTGCTGAAAAATGCGCTGATCCCGGTGATCACGCGGGCGTCCACGGTGGTTCCCTTCCTGTTCACGGGCAGTCTGCTGCTGGAAACCTTCTTCGGCATTCCGGGTCTGGGATACGAGGGGGTCAATGCGCTGAACGACGCCGATTTGCAGATGCTCAAGGCGCTGGTGATCCTGAGTGCGTTCCTGTTTGTCGGCATCAATCTGCTGACCGATCTGGCCTACGCCTGGGCCGATCCCCGTGTCCGACTCGCCCGAGAATGAAAAAACTCCGCGGCAAGCGAACTCACCGCGGCGCCGGATCTTATCTCCGTTCACTTGCCTTTTGGCAGCATTTTTTTCACGGTTTTGATCGAAAGCGGGTCCAACGTGACGCGGCCTTTCAGTCCGCGTTTGCCGTCGGGACTGAAATGCCAGGAGACCGTCTGTTTCCGGTCGGACAGGTTGGCGAAAACCATCATCGCTTCCTTTTCATCCCAGTAAACGCTCATGCCGACCTGATCCGAAGAAGTGCCGCACAAACCTTCGCCGGGCGCAGTATGGCGGCGGTATTTCACGCAATCGCGCATCAGGGGAGCCTGCTCGCGGTAGAAATCCAGGAAAGCCTGGTGCCAGCTGGAAACCGTGGCATGATGGAGCAGTGCGCACATGGCATAACGCCGCAGGTTGTCGTATGGAGCCGATTCCGGGATCATCAGGCAGACTTCGCGCGGAACGATGTTCATGAAATGCGCATGCGGCGAGAACATTTCCGGATAGATCACGGTCCCCCCGATTTCCTCGGTCAGGATCAGCGTCGCCAGGTTTTCCGCCAGGATATTCGGATTGCGGGTCTGGTGCAGATACACCGCACCCTCTTTCCCGACCCGTTTGCGCGACCATTCCAGCAGTTCGGTCAGCTTATTGTGATCCCAGTGGTGTTTCCCGTGTTTCGTGTTCAGGCATTCCTTGCTGCTGCACCAGTCGTAATAAACGCCGCTGAACGCATGCTTGTTCAGGACCTCGTCGATCGTGTCGATCCGCTTTTTGAACCAGCCGCTTTCAAGGCACATCTGGAATCCGAAATAGCCGTGTGAACTGAAGCTGGGAATGATGTCGTCTCCTTCCACTGCGATCCGGCCCCAGCGTTCCGCATTGCGCTTGAATCCCGCCGCTTCCGGATGGTATTCGTGCAGGGAGAAATACGGGACCACCTGGATCCCGTATTTCGCAGTCTGTTTCAGCATGCGGTCCATCTTCTTCATTTCCTCCGGCGGATACGGAGGATACGCGGCATCCCGCCAGAAGATCCCGTTTTTGAAACAGTCGCCGTCGTTATGCAGCCGCATGAGCGTGACGCCTGCCTGTTTCATGGCCTTGATCTCTTCCTCGGTCGGCCAGCGTTTTTCAAATCCGCGGTCGCGGCGCTGGATATTCGCCGCACTCGGAAAAAGCGGCACGATCCGATCTTTCACGAACGGGAACGAAATGCTGAAATCGAATGAGCGTTTCCCCTCGATATACTGGTTTTTCCGCCAGTAGGAAATGGGAGCGGACAGCATTTCATAGGAGTTCATGCTCTGGGTCCAGCCGAAGAAACCGCACTGCATCCCCGGCAATACCGTCGGAATGTCGTTCCATTGCGCCAGATCGTCTCCGAGTGCCATCTGGAATCCTTCCACTCCTTTGCGGAAGACCAGCATGGAACACGCAACGTAGCGGGAATAAAAGAAATTTTTGTGAGGGATCGGCTTCAGGTCGATCCAGTCGTCGACGCAGTTGCCCTGATACGGATCGCTGACTGCGGGCAGGGATTTCTGGATGGCGAGGCAGTTCATGTTCCGGCTCGGATAAAGCGAACTGATCTGCAGCTGCGCGATATTGTAAATACGTTTGCCGGCATCAAGCACCGCATGGAACCGGACTTCGCCCCAGCCCGTGTATTCCACCTGAAGATGCAGTTTGAGATTTTCCAGTGCATTCCCCTCGCTGTCCACAAAACGGCTGGTGAAATGCAGGACCGGATTCGCTCCGTTCTTCGACTGGGTAAATTCCTCCACCGGCCCGGACTTCCAGACATGGCGTTTTTCCAGTTTGGTGACGATCAGGAAAGCCTGCGGATGGGCAAACAGGTTTTCGCCGCTTCCATTTTTGATCACAGCCTCGGAAATCATTCCGCCGAGTTTCAGGTCGTGGACACATTTCACATACTGGTTTTCCAGAATGATCTGATCTTTCTTCTTTTTTACGGAGAACGGCTTCATTTCCGGGTTGAAAAACGACATTTTACCCATCCTTGTTTCGTTTGATTTTCATAAGTTCCTGAAAATATGGATGCAATATAACACAATATCCCGTGCTTTTCAATACGGAGATAGCGCCCAATACAGTGTGCTGCAAGGAATCCGCCTGAAAAATGAAATCAATCCGTCCCGTCCCGGTCCGGATCACCGAGATATTTCCGGCGGGCTTTGGCGAAATGGCTCTTGTCGTAAAACCCCCAGTTTTCCGCCGTTTCCTTGAGCCCGGCGTGACGGCGCTGCATCTCATCTATCGCGCACCGGAGCCGGTAGAGCCGTTCGTATTTTGCAAAGGATATGCCGAACACCTGCTTAAAGAGATGGGCGAACCGGCTTTCGCTCAGGCCGCATTCAACGGCGGCTTCCGGCACAGCGAGCGGGCGGTTCCCGAGTTTGCTCAGTGCAGGCAGCAGCCTCGAATAATCCGCATCCGGTTCGGCGGAAAATTCGAGCGTCGCGATCTCCAGGAAGACCCCCAGCGCGGCATACCATAAACGCAGTTCACGTTCCGGGCTGTCCGGCAGGCTCAGCAGCCTCAGGATCTCACGTATCCGCGCTTGGTCCAGCCGATGCCGGGCCAGAATGCGCTGTCGCTCCACCACTTTGGTGCGGTAGAGCAGATTCAGCTTGTCCGCTCCGGAAAGCATCGCGCGGTTGACCGATTCCGGATCGGCAGTCAGTGCGAGCAGTTTATTACCCCGCTCGGACCCCCTGCGCCGATGGGGTTCCCACGGCGCGGTCAGGTAGAAATCTCCGGCCCGGAATGCAAATTTTTCGCCATTAATCAGACTCGTGATATCGCCTTCAAGCAGGATCCCTACGTGCACGGACGAATGCATATCCGCAGGCAGGTTCGTGCTGCCGGGCCTATACTCGGCATACATTACGTGCAGCGGATGCGAATCGGTCAGCCGCCAATCGTAAATGATTGTGTCCATAGCAGAAATTTACTACTCCTTTACGGTAATATACCACAGGTTTTGTTTGACGCAAGCGTTTTTCCGGACTATTTTATGTAAAAACATGGAACAGACGATACGGAGGCAATTTTATGAACCAAAAATTTCGACTGGGCGGTGTCGGACTGGGCCATCGCGGCCGCGCCATGCTGAAATGGGCCGACGACGGGATCGAAAGTTTCGTGGCAGTCGCCGCCTGCGACCTGGATCCGGACCGTTTTTACAAGCCGTGCAATCTTGCCGGCGGCAATCAGGGAGCGCTGAAAGATGAACTGCCGGATGTTGTCTTTTACCGGGATTATGACGAAATGCTGGCAAAAGCCGATCTGGACATCGTTCTGGTGGAAACGCCCGCGACCAGCCATGCGGAATTCTGCGCCAAGGCGCTGAAACGCGGGATCCATGTTTATTCGGATATCCCGAGTGTAGCCTCGCTGGCGGAAGCGGACATGCTGTGGAAAGCACAGCAGGAATCCAGCGCAATGCTAATGACCGGCGCCACCTCCTGCGGCTGGGGGTTCGTTTTGGCTCTGCAGGACCTGGTCCGGAAAGGACTGCTCGGCAAACCTTACGCCATGGATGCGGAATATATTCACGATCTCAGATATCTATGGGCGGAATCGCCGTGGCGGAAACCTTCGAAAGAAAAACCCTGGTATCCGATCACCTACTGCACCCATTCGCTGGGGCCGCTGCTGTCAATTATTGACGAGGATCTGAAGCGGGTCAACTGTCTGAGCACGGGTTCGCATGTGACGGGTCTGGATGGTGCGGATGACCTGATGACCGCAACTTATCAGACGCCGTCCGGGGTGATCGTCCGGCAGACCTGCAGTTTCATCAACAACTGCAAAACCGGTCATCATTCCTTCCGGGTTTTCGGGACGGAAGGGTATTTCGAACATCTATCCTCGCGCGGGACTGAACCGGAAAAGACCCGTTTCAATTCCAATGTGCTGTACGGAGCGGACAAAATCACCGAACTGCCGGTTTCCTTTGCGGCAAAAGAATTGACACAGAAAAACGCCAAGGCAAACTTCGGCCACGGCGGAGCCGATTCCTATTTGATGCACAAGTTTGAAGAAACGCTGCTCAACGGAGGGACTCAAGCGCCCTGCGACCTGAAAGCGGGTCTGCGGATGACTTTGCCGGGAATATTTGCCGCAAAATCCGCCTTGAACGGCGGCATGCCGCAGAAAATTTATTACCCATGGGATAAGGAATGGACGGATTTTTTACAGTCGGAGCGACAATAATATAAAAACACATATTTGAAGGCTTAAAAATGAAACACAAAGTGATTCTGATCGGCTGCGGCATAATGGCCAAGCAGCATATTGCGAGATTCGAACTCGTAAAGGACCGGGCGGAGATATCCGCGGTGGTCGATATCGAGCGGGAACGGGCGCAGACGTTATCCGATCTGCTGCCGAATCATCCGCCGGTGTTCACCGATTACCATGAGGCATTCCCTTACGGCGACGCCGTACTTCAGAGTCTGCCGCACCATCTTCATGCCCAATGCACGATCGACTGTCTGGATGCCGGACTGCACGTGCTGGCTGAAAAACCGCTGGCCAATACCGAAGCGGAGTGTCAGGCCATGATCGATGCCGCGAAACGGAATCAGCGGATCCTGATGGTGGGTTACTGCATGAGGTATCATCCGCTGATCCGGGAAATGCATCGTCTGATCAGGGAAGAAGTTTATGGAAAATGTTTCCAGCTTTCGATCTGGACCGAACAGCTGACGATGCTGCGGAGTCCGTGGCTGGGCAAACGCGAACTGCTGGGCGGCGGACAGCTCTTCAGCCACGGCTGCCATTATATCGACCTGATGCTGTGGATGATGGGGAAACCGGTCATGGGGACACATTTCGGAACCAATCTGGGCACGCCGTGGATGGACCGGGAAGGCACCAGCAATGTCTGTTTGCAGTTCGAAAGCGGCGCGCTGGGGTATCATTTCGGCACCTGGGGAGCGCGCGGAAGCAGACTGAAATATGATTTCCAGGCACATTGCGAACAAGGGCTCATCGACCTGGATTTCTACGCCGGCAGACTGGTTCTGTACTGCAAGGATCCAGAGCATATTCCGGGAAAAAACATTTCTTCGCAGGAAACGGTGCTGATGGAAGAGCCCGGCGCCAAACCGACCGCGCTTGAAATGGTCCATTTCCTGGACTGCGTCGAGACGGGAAAAACGCCGGAAACCAATCCGGAAGAGAGTCTGCAGGGACTTCGGGTGATCTGGAAACTGTATGAAGGAGAGGACCAAAACAAGATCGCCGACTTGCGCGGCATGGGATTCTGAACAAAACCAAAAGACGGGAGGAAAAACTTAAATGGTGAAGTCGAACCGTATCATCACATTTTTAATCAGCGTTTTGCTGCTTAACACATCGGCAGTTCTGCATGCGGAAAATCAGCTGAAGGAAGTTCAGATCCCGTTTGACGGCGAACGCTCCAAATTCGTGACACTTTATGCCCCGTCCGCCGAACGCGGACAGGTCCGGCTTTACCCGAAGGACAGCAAACTCGGTCTGGAATGGAAGATGGGAACCGGAAAGTCCAAAGTCTGTTTCAATTCCGGCCTGTTCGAAGGCATTCTGGCAGATTTGCGGAAGAAAGAACTTCATCCGGTCGAATTTGTCGTCGGCATCCGGTATGACGGAACCGATTTGCCTGAGCTGGAAACCTATTTGTTTCCCGTCAGGTCCGTCAAGGGCCAGCGCAACTCGTTTTATTTCCGTCTGAAACAAGGTTATGCGGAATATTCGACCCGGCGCGACTATCTGGCGAACCTCAATCAATTCCAGATCCGGGGCGGAGCGAAAAAATTCACGGTGGAAAAACTCGCTTTCCGGGTTAAGCCGCAGAAGGAAACTTACCGGAAACTGAAATTGGCTGCCATGCGCAAAACCTTCGAGGTCCTGCCCGGCGGAGGTACACTGACCGATTTCATCCGGCATCCGGCGGAAGCTGGCACGGAAAAGGACGTGAAACTGAATATCAAACTCACCAGGGACGCATTGCAATTCCATTTCGAAACGGCTATGCCGGAAACTCCTCAGTCCTATGCGAAAAAACGCGACGATGCAGTTTTCAACGACGATGCTCTGGAACTCTTTCTTTCGCCGCAGCTGGACAACCGTTCCTATGTGCAGATCGACCTCAATGCCGCGAATACGGTTTACGATGCGGAATACAGTTTCGATCCTGTGGCGGCGGACTGGAGACACCGCAAAGAAGTGAACTTTGATTTCCGCAGTTCCGCCCGGCATGAAAACGGGGTCCTGCGAATCGATGCCGAACTGCCCCTGACGATGCTGAAATTCACTCCAAAAAAAAGTCCGCTGCTCGCATTCCAGGCGGCATTCAACGGACTCTCCCCGAAACGATATTATTCATGGAAACAGCCTGGAGAAAGCAATCTGCGGCCGTGGTCATACGGACTGTTGTATTTCAATGCCGCCCCGTTCGGTCCGGGCGTGTTGAAATTCACCGCCGCCGCGCTGGCGGAATCGAGCGGACGGCTGCTGATCACGGCGGAAGGGGCAAACTTCCCCGAACCGGCTTATGATGTGGAAATGATCGTCACCGCTCCGGATTTTTCAGTGGGCCGCCATACTGTGAAGCATGTTCCCCTGAACGGCAAAGTGGATCTCGAATTCCCCGGCATCAAAGACTTCAACGGCGTTTACAGCGTGATCCTTTCCGTGAAAAACCGCCGGAAAGCGGTCCGGCCTTTCGTGGTGAATTTCATGAACCGGAAACCAGTCAGCTATCCGTATGGACAAAAGAAAATTTATCCGTATCCGAAACAGCTGAAATGGCTGTCCGGTTATTTCAAGACAAGCGGATATTCCTCTTTGGATTTGGCTCAAGGTGCCACGGCAAGGACCAGACGGACCGCCGAACTGCTGCAGGAAAAACTGCGCGGCTTCGGCCTGAATTACCGACTTACTGAAAACACAGGCAAAGGAATCGTATTGCGGATACAGCCGAAAGGCTTGAAGCCCGAAGGCTACCGGCTGAAGGTGACACCGGAGAAGATCGAACTCACCGGAGCGGACGAACGCGGGCTGTATTATGCCACGGTCACCCTGCACCAGCTTATGAACATGGAGATGAAACCTTGCAATGACGTGCCGATCCCGTGCGTGGAAATCGTCGATGCTCCGGACTTGAAATACCGCATGGCTCCGTTATGGTTTCCCGATCAGCTCGGGGCTCCGGTCAAGGAGCGGGCCTCCATGGAATTCTTCCTCGATTACATTGACCGTTTCGTGGCAGGCAACAAGATGAATATCCTGAAAGTGCGCGGGCTCGAAACCCTGATCAACTATGACCATGAAAATCTGCCGAATCTGGCGAAAGTCAATTATAATCCGACAGCCCGTTTTCTTACCTGGACGGATCTGGAAAGGCTGGCGAAATTCTGCAAAGACCGGTTCATCGATCTGATGATTACATTGCCGGCCGGCGGTCATGACTACTGGATCAGCCGGATAACCGGATACATGGAAAAAGGCTGGTCCACCGGCGATGTTTCCCTTCCGGATTACGAAAAGATTTATTTCGCCATCGCCGGCAAGATAATAAAGCATACCGGATGCCGCTATTTTTCGGCGGAATCCGATGAATGGTGGCATCATCGGAAAAGCAGCGAAAAACCGGTAGACGCTGTGCGGGGCAAACCGCATGCCCAGGTCTTTCTGGATTTCCACCTGAAACTCCACGCCTTCCTGAAAGAGCGCGATGTGCGGATGGCCATGTTCGAAGACATGATCAATCCAGCCCACAACGGAACGCGGTTCGACACCTGGAAAATCATCGATTCCATGCCGAAGGATATCATCATCCTCATTTGGGGGGATATCGGCAACGCGGTCAAATATTTCGGGGAAAAAGGATTCGAGGTCTGGGGGCAGACTACCAGCTGGTTTACCTTCAACCAGCCCGAAAGAAAATATATGACCGGATTCGCCGCCTCCCTCTATCAATTCGGCACGGAAAATAAATTCCGCACTCCGGCTACTTTCTTTTTCCATTCCATCTGGTTCCTCAGTGCGAACTACGCGTGGAATTTCAACAACCGGACGCTGAACTGGAATTATGCCGACTGGATGAATTCCGGCGAACTGGCGGCTGCGGAAGCGGTTTTCTCCGCTGCTGCCAATCCCCGCGGCGGTGAAAAATTCGAACCGCTGGACCTGAACAGACATTTCAATGCGTCCGCGCCCGCGTTCGCGGACGGTTCGAAAACAGTCTGCAATATCCCGATGCGAGCGGCAAAGACCTCCGGGAAAAACTGCGTTGAAACGGGAAAAGATTCTCCGCAAACCATCCCGGTCCGTAAAAAATGTTCCTCTCTGGTCTTCCTGCACACCGCCGTTCCGGGAAAACTCTATCGATCCGGAAAAGGGTTCAGCTACCGTTCATGGCAGCGGGGCTATCCTGCCGCGGAATACACCGTCATTTACAGCGATGGAACAAAGGGCGTTTACCCTGTCCGTCTGAATCATGAGATCTACTTCGAAAACTGGCAGCCCCAGGCGGGCGGCACCGTTTTCTGCCGGGGGATGGAAATCGGGTATGACGCCGACCGTCTTCCTCATTTCGCCTATCAGTGGGAATGGGTCAATCCGCATCCGGAAAAAGAAATCGCGGAGATCCGGATCGCTATTCCGAACCAATGGGATTTCACCCATCGTCTGCTGGCGTTGTCCGTCCGGAAACTTCGATAAAGGAAAAGATCATAAGCATTTCATAACGCACGGAAGAGTGCAGAAAGGGAAAACAACATGAACCGTTTTTCATTATTCATCACCCTGTCCTCTATAGCTCGAAGAGCGGCGGAGGATCATTATTCATCATTCCAGCGAAAGCGCAGCTTCACGCTGATAGAGCTCCTCATCGTTATTGCGATCATTGCGATTCTGGCGGCGATGCTGCTGCCGGCGCTGAACAAGGCGCGGGAAAGCGCGTTCAAGATCGCCTGTGCATCGAATCACAAGACTTTGACCAGTGCGGCGATTCAGTACAATATGGACAATCAGGATTATTTCTATGCTCCGGTTGCGGTCAATCACAACACCATTTTTTATATATCCGCATATGTCCTTCCGCCTTACTTGGGAAAACAGATCGGCGAAAATGTCGCAGGCGGACTTCTCCGCAAAGAAAAAATCAACGGGAATGATATTTATTTTTATACCTCGAAAGTCATGGTCTGTCCGGGGAGAAAACTGGATCCGGCCCAGGATGTCACGATTTATACCCATAACTATGCCTGGAACCAGCATCTGGGCTCCGGACCGAATTACAATACCAGTTATACGTGGCTGCATCAGAAGCTGGGCAGTGTCCGGAAACCGTCTCAGATCCTGATGTTCGGCGACGCCGGGGGAGAACGCTGGGGCGCATACAATACTCTTGAGCGCGATCCTTTTGCGAGCACCTGGAAAATGTATGCCACACAGGTCCGCCACGGCAATATGGTCCTCTTCAGTTATGTGGACGGTCATGCCGCACCGACCAAGACCAACCGGGCGGTTTACTATCGGCATCTTTCCTACAAGGAATTTGCGGAAAAAGCGCCGTAAATCTGATCCATCATATCCTCCATGTCTTGAAACGGACCTATGCGGGACCAGTTCCGGACCAGGGGATCTTTCAGCAAAATTTGAATTTTTCGATGTAAAAAATCATCATGCCTTTTGACCCGGCCGCCAGCTGACAGGGAATGGCGGATCGTTTGATTTCTTTTCCATATGGATCGATTTAAACAAGGAATCGATCACCGCTGATCGGACCGTTGAAAAAAACATGCGGAGCCTTATATTTGCAATAAGAACCACCAAGTTCATCAGCAGAAGGAATACTCAGCATGAAAAACGCCGCGGAACTGAAAAAAACGATCATCGGGAATATCGACAGCCGCAGGACGGAGATCCTGGAACTGGCCGATTTTATTCTGCATCATCCCGAAACCGGCTACCGGGAATTCCAGACCGCCGAACGGGTAAAGAAGGAACTGGTCAAACTCGGACTGGATCCGAAAACCGGACTGGCGGTCACGGGAGTCCGCGCGGACATCGGCAGCGGCCGGCCCGGGCCAAGGATCGCCATCATGGGCGAACTCGACGCACTGCCGGTGCCGACCCATCCGTTTGCCGATCCTGCGACCGGTGCCGCCCATGCCTGCGGACATCACGCCCAGATCGCCATGATGCTCGCGGCGGCCGGGGCATTGGTACCGGTCGTGAAGGAACTTTCCGGTTCGCTGGCGTTCATCGCGGTCCCCGCCGAGGAATTCCAGGCACTGGACTTCTGCCGAAAACTGATCGCGGATAAGAAGATCGTCTTCTGCGGCGGCAAACCGGAATTCATCCGGCTCGGCCTGCTGGACGATATCGACGCGGTCCTGCTGATCCATGCCGGGCACGATACCTTTGTCCCGGAAAGTTTCAACGGATTCTGCATGAAACAGATCGTTTTCGAGGGGAAAGCGGCACACGGCGGACTGCGTCCGTGGGACGGGATCAACGCCGCCTCGATGGCACGTCAGGCGCTGAACATGATCGACGCACAGCGGGATACGTTCGACGACAAGGACAGCGTCCGGATCCACGGCATCATCTCGGACGGCGGCACGGCGGTGAATGTGGTCCCGGCCAAAGCGGTGCTGGAACTTCAGGTGCGCGCAAAAACACCGGCGGCGGTGACCAGTGCTTGCGCCGTAGTGGACCGCTGCGTCAAAGCAGCCGCAATGGCGTTCGGCGGCAGTGTCCGGATCGCCAATCTCGGCGGCTATATGCCCTATCAGTCCTGTCCGGAACTCAATGCCGTCCATGCGCGGAACCTGAAGGAACTGAACGGAGGCACGCTGGGCAATTTCGGACACCGCGGCTCGTCTACGGATATGGGCGATGTGAGCATGCTCATCCCCGCGCTGCATGCCTATTCCGGCGGTTTTTCCGGTTCGCCGCACACGAAGGATTTCGTGGTGACCGATCCGGAAAAAGCCTACATCGACGGAGCCAAACTGCTGGCGATGGATGCGGTGGATCTGCTGGCCGGTCAGGCGGAAAAAGGACGGGAGATCGCCGCACTGCCGAAAAAAATGGATAAAGCGACCTACTTGAAATACAAAGAACTCTTCAGTTCAACGGAGGAATTTCATTATGATCAGGCGTGACACAGTAACGGAAGCCATGTACAACGCGATCCGGATGGCGGCGACCAAGATGCCGCCGGACGTCCGGAAAGCCCTGCAGCGGGCTTTTGAGGAGGAAGTCGATCCCATGGCGAAAAAGCACCTGGAACTAAGTCTGAAAAATGCCGATTCGGCGGAAAAGGGATGCGGCCTGGTCTGCGCCGACACCGGATTCCCGATGTTTTTCATCCATGCCGGGCCGAAAACCGAAGTGGAAGGCGGATTCGGCGCGATGCGCGAATGTGCGGAAAAAGCGGTCGCCCGCGCCACGGCGGAATGCTTCCTGCGTCCGACCATGGTCCATCCGATCACCCGGAAGAACCCGGGCAACAACGTCGGCCCGGGCCTGCCGAAAGTCGATATTACGTTCGACCTGCCGGAAGGCGGACTGCAGATCCTGGCGGTCCCCAAGGGAGGCGGCTCGGAGATCTTCGGGACTTTCTACCGGATGATGTTCCCGGCGGATGGTCTGGCGGGGATCAGGAAATTCGTCATCGAATGCATCAAAGACGCCTGCTACGCGGGCAAAGTGTGTCCGCCGGCGATCATCGGCGTGGGCATCGGCGGATCGTCGGATATCTGCATGACCATGGCGAAAAAAGCCGCTCTGCTGCGCCCGGTCGGGAAACATCACCCCGACGCGGATATCGCCGCGCTGGAAAAAGAACTGTATGACGCCGCCCGTTCGCTCGGGATCGGTCCGATGGGTTCGCGCGGGATCAATGCCGTGCTGGCAGTCAATATCGACTGCGCCATGACCCATACCGCCGCTCTGCCGGTGGCTTTCAATGCACAATGTCTGGTCGGACGCCGCTGGAAAGCGCTGATCGCGGACGACGGGACCATTCAATACACAGGAGAACTCGAATGAGAGACTTCAAACTGCCTATGAGCGAGGCGGACGCCCGCTCCCTCAAACTCGGAGAAATGATCACGGTCAGCGGCCTGCTGTTCACCGGGCGCAGCCGTTTCCATATCCGTGCCATCGAAGACGATCTGTTCCCGCCGATCGACTACAGCGCGATCAACTGCTTCCTGCACGTCGGTCCGGTCATGAAAAAACTGGACAGCGGCGAATGGGCCCCGGTCAGCTGCGAACCGACCAGTTCCATCCGTTTCGAACGTTACGGTGCGGACGTGGTGCGCAAGTTCAAACTGCACACCCTGATCGGGAAAACCACCATGGGGCCGCGCACGGCGCAGGCGCTGAAGGAAGTCGGCGGCGTCTACCTTTCCAAGGTCGGGCTCAACGGCAATGCCTTATGCTCGGCGATCAAAAAAGTCTGCAGCGTCTATTTCCTGGATGAACTCGGCAAGACTGAATGCACCTGGATCTTCGAAGTGGACCATTTCGGGCCGTTCTTCGTGGCGATCGACTCGGAAGGCAACAACTATTTCGAACAGCTCGAACAGGAAGCGAAATGCAAGATGCTGGAGATCGAAAAGAAACTCAACATCCCCGCCGGCTACCAATACACGGAGGTCAACGGATGAAGGACTCCATTCGTTATCTTTCGCTCTGCGGCATGCTCGGTTACGGCTATTCGCCGGTCAGTCTGGAAAATGCGCTGAAGCAGGAACTGGATTTCATCGGGGTCGATGCCGGCTCCACCGATCCGGGTCCATATTATCTGGGCAGCGGCAAGGGTTTCGTCAAACGGCTTCAGATCAAACGCGACCTGAGCCTGATCCTGAAAGAGGCAAAAAGCCGCGGCATTCCGCTGATCATCGGCAGCGCCGGCGGCTCGGGCGCGAAACCACATGTGGACAACGTGCTGGAGATCATGACCGAGATCGCCCGAGAACAGGAATTCCCGCTGAAGGCTGCGGTCATCTATTCCGACCTTTCAACGGATTTCATGAAGAAGGCGGCTGGACACCTGTTCTCCTGCGGCGGCTCGCCGGAATTCGATCCGGCCAACGCGGAAAAACTCTGCAACCCGGTCGCCCAGTTCGGTACTGATCCGATCATCGAAGGATTGAAAACCGGCGCGGACGTGATCGTTTCCGGACGCTGCTGCGACACGGCGATCTTCGCCGCCTTCCCGATCTGGAAAGGGTTCGATCCGGGGCTGGCGCTCCATGCAGCCAAAATCGCGGAATGCGGTGCCCTCTGCGCCCGTCCGGTCGGAGCCAATGATTCGCTGGTGGTGGAAATGCACCGCGATTTCTTCACGGTGGAACCGCCGAATCCTGCGCGGACCTGCACCCCGGATTCCGTGGCGGCGCATTCTCTTTACGAACAGCCCGATCCGAACTGCTTCTACGAACCGGAAGGAAAGATCGACCTGAGCGCCTGCTCTTTCGAACAGATCGCGCCGCGGAAAGTCAAAGTCAGCGGCAGCCGTCTGGTCCCCGCCGGGAAGAAGACCACCAAGCTGGAAGGCGCGGTCAAATCAGGATACCGCTCGATCACGATCGCGGGACTGCGCGACCCCTCGGCCATCCGTCATCTGGACGAGATCGAAAAAGGAGTCCGCACCGCAGTCGCGGAATCCGCCAACTTCGTGAAGGAAGGCGAATATTCCCTGCGCTTCCTGCGTTACGGACTGGATGCCGTCACCGGAGCCAATGAACCGCTGCCGGCCCCCCTGCCCCGCGAAGTCGGACTGGTGATCGAAGCGATCGCGCCGACCCAGGATCAGGCGGACGCCCTGATCGGGCTGGCCAGGTCCAAAGCGCTGCATCAGGGCTTCCAGGACCGGAAAGCGACGGCCGGCAATCTGGCCTTCCCGTTCTCGCCTTCGGATTTCTCCGGCGGCGCGGTCTATGAATTCGCGCTCTATCATCTGACCGACCTTCCGCTCCAATTTGAACCGACAATCAAGGTGATCGAATGAAACTTTACGATGAAGCATTTGTCTGCCGCAGCAAAAACGCGGGACCTTTCCAAGTGACGATCGACCTGATGTTCTCCACGCCGGAAAGCTACCGGAAAGTGATGACGTCGCCCAATTTCACCGTGGAAAAGATCGGGGAACTCTACCGGACCGATCCGAAACGGATCTCCATCAAGCCCTTTGAACGGATCCTGACGATCAAAGTGGTGCTGCCCCGATTGCAGGGTTCGGGCTCGCGCCTGGACACCGACGTTTACGGGAGCCAGCAGCATTTTCCGCTGGGAAATCTGGAAATCTGAAAACGGCCCTCAGCCGTTGGAATGCTCCGGACGGTCTTCGGACGGTCCGGGGCTTTTTGGTTTAACCGCTACCGCCAGCGTCACCGCCAGCAGGATCACCGCGATGCCGACGATCAGCCGGGGCGTCAGGACCTCGCCGAAGATCAGCACCCCGATCAGGATCGAGGTAACGGGTTCGAAGGCGCCGATGATCGCGGTCTTCGTGGCGCCGATATACCGCACGGCCACGGCGATCAGCAGGAAAGAGAGCAGCGCGGGACAGAGTGCCAGTCCGAACACACAGCCCCAGCTGAGCAAGTCCGGCGGCAGCTGCAGATCGATCCCCCCGCGCAGGAAGATCAGGAACACCGGCAGGCCGGACACCATCGCGTAAAAAGTCAGCGTTCCCGGCGTCAGTTCCTTCAATGATGATTCTTTCACATGGACGATGTACACGGCATAGATCAACGCCGACAGCAGGACGTAGATCACACCGGCAGCACTGAATTTGCCGACTCCGTTTCCATGATACAGCATTGCGATACCACCCAGCGAAAAAAACATGCCGATCCAGGCGGCGGGACTTATTTTCTCATGGAAGAACAGCCGCATGATCAGCGCCACCATCAGCGGGTATACGAACAGGATCGTGATGGCGATCCCCGCATCCAGCACCCACAGGCTCAGGAAGAGGAACAGGCAGGTGAACGCCAGCAGCAGACCGGCAATAAGCGCGGGAACGAGCTGTTTGCGTCCGAGCCGGAACGATTCCCGGCGGACCAGCAGAACCCCGCCCAGCAGCAGGACCGCAAAAACAAAACGGAAAAACAGTACACTGCAGGTGTTCATGCCCCGCTGGTAAAGCGGCAAAGCAAAAAGCGGATTGGTCCCGAAGCAAACCGCGGAAAGGATCGCGCAGACTATGCCTTTGAATTTATCTTTGCTCATTTTTGATCCGGTTTTGAATATTCCGGTAATATATCCGTTCAAATGGAATAATCAAACCGCGGACACCGGATCTGACGGATCCTTATTTGCATTTTGCGTTTTTCCGGATATATTAAACGGTCCGCCGGACAAAAGTGAAACTTATCAGGAGAACTTTATCCATGAAAACCTGTCTGGAGTGTCTGCCCTGCCTGACAAACAATGCAATAACGATCGCCCGCAAATGCAGCGGCGATCCGGTTGTCCAGCAGAGGATCGTGACCGAGTCCATGAAAATGCTTGGAAGCAGCGATCTGCATTATCCCGCGCCGTATTATGCCAGTAAAATCGCGGAAATCGCCTTGACCCTGAGCGGAGATCTCGAGGCAGATCCATACCTGGCGGAAAAAGAAAAATCGACCCGACTGGCCAAACAGCTGCTGGGAGAATTGAATTCCATTCCGGAATACGATCCTTCCAGTTTCGAGTCCCGGCTCCGGCTTGCCATCGCCGGCAATATCCTCGACTTCGGCGTTTATGCCGATCTCGACCTGAAAGACGCGGTCGATACCATCCGGAAAGCCTTTACCCGGCCGATCGACCGCGAAGCGATGCGGAAACTGGAAGCAAAGATCCGGGAAGCCAGCCGGATCCTGTATATTCTTGACAACTGCGGCGAAGCGGTATTCGACCGGGTATTCATGGAACTGTTTGCCGAAAAAGTCACCATCGCGGTCCGCGGCAAAAATTCCCTGAACGACATGACACGCAAGGAACTTGCCGTTTCCGGTTTCGACGCGTCCGTTCCGGTCGTGGACAACGGCAGCCGGATCCCGGGTTCCATGCTGGAATTCGCCGGCGAGCCGTTCCGCGAAGCCATGAAATCCGCCGACCTGATCATCGCCAAAGGACAGGGAAACTTCGAGACGATGGACGAGATCCCCTACCCGGCATCTTTCCTTTTTCTGGCGAAATGTCCGGTGGTGACTCAAAGGATCGGCGCGGAAATGAGATCCATCCAGATCCGGAATGTCAATTTCTGACGGATAAAAGCTGCAAGCTTCCGGTGAACTTGCGATAAGCCTATAAGGCCTATAGGTCCTATAAGTCCTATTGGAAATTTCAGATATTCTGCTTGAATTCCGAATCAGATCGATCTATATTGATTGAAACAAATTCGGGATCAATGAGAAGGACGGACTGTTTATGGAACTGACCACGCTGCGCTATTTCGTCACGGTCGCGAAGGAACTGCATTTTCACCGGGCCGCAGCCAAATTGAACATGACGCAGGCGCCGCTCAGTTCCGCCATCCGGAAACTGGAAGACGAACTGGAAGTCAAACTCTTCGAACGGACCAGCCGCTCGGTGAAACTGACCGATGCGGGGAAATTCTTTCTGGAAGAAGCCGAAGCAGTGCTGCGGCGGGCGGAACTGGCCCGGAAACGATTGGAAAATCTGCGTTCCGGCGGGACCGGACGGCTGGCGATCGGCTATAATGAACTTGCGCTGAACACTTTTCTGCCCAAATTGCTTGCCCGCTGCCGCAACCGTCAGCCGAAGCTTCAGCTCGAACTGCGGGAACTGGAAACCGCCGAACAGATCCGGGGTCTGCAGGAAGAACTGCTCGATATCGGGTTCATGCGTCCTTTCGGATTCGACCTCTCCGGACTGCAGTCGCAGCTGCTCATCCGGGAAAAGTATCTGCTGATCATGCAGAATTCCCATCCGCTGGCGGAAAAAAGCGAGATCACCGTCGAACAACTTTCGGGGCGGAGCGTCATTCTGTTCGCGCGCGATGTCAACCCGGCCATCTACGACCGGATCACGGAGATACTGACCCGGGAAAACTTGCCGGCGCCGCATTTCCGGCAGGACGCCCGCAACAAAAGTTCGATGCTGGCAATGGTCAACGCGGGATTCGGCGCGGCGCTGCTGCCGGAATCGATCTGCCGCGGCCCCCTGCCCGGACTGACCGCCCGGCCGCTGGATGCGCCGCTGCCTTCGGTCGAAGTGATGGCAGTCTGGAAACCGGAACGGTTCTCCGGCACACTGAAAAATTTTATTGCGCTGCTCCCGAAAATGGAAGCCGATGACCGCTGAATGATCACACCGGGATCAAGATGCCGTGAACATGTGTTTTTCCACGTGACGGCACGCATCGGGAAGCAGACCGCATTCATACAGCAGATCCAGCACCGTATAACGCACCCGGATCAGCTGAGCGGTCGGGATCGCATGAAGATATTGTTCGCGGGAAAGACCGATCTCCGCCGGAGTCACCGGACAGTTGGCCCGTATCAGCAGAGCGCGAAGCTCGTCAAACGGAAGGAGTTGTTTCCGCAGCCTTTCCTGAAGGAGCGGCCAACGGGAAACGATCAGCTGTCGGCGTTCCACGGTCTGTTCCGGGTTCAAGTATTTTTTCATGGCTGTCTCGGCTGGTCCGGCTCCGTAACAGTTCCTCGCCAGCAGCGTTTCGATTTCCCGGCGGCGTTCCGTTTCAGATGCGGGGTCTGCCATCAGCGGCCTCAGCTGACCGGGATCATGATGAACTATATACTCCTGCAGCAGAGTCGAGGTCAGAGTGCCGATCCCGACTTTGAAACCGTGCGACACGTCTTCTCCGTGGAAAGTCAGACCTTCCATTTCCCAGATATGGCTGAACATGTGTTCGGCTCCGGAAGCCGGACGGCTGTCATGATACATCTGCATCCCGTATCCGGAGGAAGCAAGACCGTTGAACACGGGCCCCATATCGGACGGATCGGCGATCTGTTTGCGCAGCGGGACCTGGATCAGCTGCCAGATGTCTTCCCGGATGGGTTCGAATCCGAGCGTGTCGGCAATGATCCAGTCGGCACCGCCGGTGATCTTGGCCAGCAGGTCGGCATATCCGGAAGCGAACATCGGAGGAGGCGCTTCTTCCAGCACCTCGACATCCGCACAGATCGCATAGGGAGCGGGACACGGCACGGTTTTCTTGCTGCCCTCCACCGTCATGGCACCGCCGTTCGAGGTATAACCGTCCACCGAACAAGCAGTGGCGACACAGCAGTAGCGGACCTTGTTGATCCCGGCGGCGCATTTGACCAGGTCGTTGATCACCCCGGAACCGGCCGCTACCGGCACGCAGTTTTCCGGCATGATCCGGGCGAGTTCCTGCGAAATGGCATAATCCGGATGGAGCCGGGGTTCCGCGGGGAAAAGATGCGGTTTCAGCGGCGCCATTCCGGCGGCGGCCAGCAAATCGTAAACCCGCTTCCCGGCGGCTTTCCAGGTATTGCCGTCGGCGATGATCCACGGGACCTTTCCGGGAAAATAAGTTTTCAGCAGTTCCGGCACCGACTGAAGCGCATTGCGTCCCAGCAGAAAAGCGCCGGTCTGCAGTCCTTCCGGAACGGGAATAAGCGGCATTGACATCTTTCACGGTCCTTTCTTGGTTTTCATGAAAGCAATATACCGTCAGGCGGAAGGATTGCAAGATTATGCCGTCTAAAAAAGTGCAAAAAACGGAAGTGTTCTTCTTTTTCGATTATTTTCCGCTGAAAAAATCAACTGAGATGATCGTTTCCCAATATTGAAATATTCCGAATTTGTGATATTATATAAGATGATGCTTTTATCCGGGGAAACAAATAATGAAAAAAATAATCGCCGCATTGTTTTTCTGCGCTGTCCTCTGTTCGTGCGCAACCACACATCCCTATCCGGCTGACGATCCCCGGTCCGCACAGGTATGGACCCCGTCCGAGGTCGTGGAGGAAATGGCCGGCAGTGACCCCATCGAGCCGTTCAACCGCGCCATGTTCACCGTCAATGACGTTCTGATGCATTATCTGGTGCGTCCAGTTTCCTGGATCTACGGTTCGATCCTCCCGAAGGAAGCGATCAAACGCATCGATTATGTTTCCGACAATCTGGCATTTCCCGGCCGCATGATCAGTTGCTTCTGCCAGCTGAAGTTTCTGCGGGGAGGAGTGGAATTCGTCCGGTTCCTCACCAATTTCACGGTCGGGATCGTCGGCTTGTTCGATCCCGCCGACTATTGGCTGGGATTGCCGCCGGAGAACAACAATATGGGCAAGGCATTCGCTTACTGGGGGATCGGCCCGGGCTTCATCCTGGTTTTGCCGCTGAGTCCGCACATCACTTTCCGCGACCATGTGGGGATGCTGTTCGACAAAGCGCTGGACTTCAAGCTCATCATCCCGTATGCCGGCTGGGTCTCCCTGTTCAACAGCGCGGTGAATGCCTACGACGGCTACAATCTATCCACTGAAACCATGTATGACACCTATGATATGGCAAGAGCCGGGCTGGTCGCGCTCCGGTATGTCAACGTGCGGGATTATCACCTGAATCTGCTCCCCGCCGGACCGTTGATGACGGCATTCATCAAGCCGGTCTGGTTCGACCGGAACCAATACGGGATCAATGTCCGGAAACTGTTTGACACCGTGCTGGCGAAAATGGAACGCGAAGATGCTGTGAAGGCCGCCGCGGACATTCCCGCCGACCGGCTGATCCGGATCGCGCCGGAATATCATCCGCAGTCGGCCGAGGTCGATTCCCTGAAATTCTCCATGTTCCAGATGCAGAAGAACAATACCAGCTGGTGGGTGAAATCCTCCCTCTGGAATACCGATTTCACCGGAAAAGCTTCGCACTGGACGATAAGGCTCCATCCCGACCGCCCGAAACTTCCGTATCATCTCTGGGAAGCGGAAGACCCGAAAGCGCCGCTGGCCATCCTGCTGCCGGGCGTCGGCGGACATCACCGGGCGACACAGCTGCGCGCCATAGCGGAAAATCTGTTCAACCGGGGATATTCCGTGCTGCTGATCGCCAGCGTTTACAATCCGGTCTTCATGGAAGCGACCGGCAATTTCCTACCCGGCGACACGCCGAGAGATGCCGCGGTGCTCCGGTCGGTGCTGGTGAAAATTCTGGCCGACGTGAAACAACGGACCGAACTGCGTCCCTCCGAGGTCAGGCTGGCCGGATATTCCATGGGCGCGCTGCATACGTTGTTCCTCGCCGATTTGGAACGGAAAGATCCCAAATTGAACATCAAACATTATCTGGCGCTGAATCCTCCGGTCGATCTCCAATATTCGCTGAAGACTTTCGACAACTGGTTCGAACGCAGCAGAGAATGGAACCGCGCAGAATTCTTCCGGCAGGGCAGCGATGCACTGGCGAAATATTACCACTGTGTTTCCCAGAACTTTCCGAGAATGGAAAGGCTGATGCCCTTCGATCCCCGGTATTCCATCGCGTTGGACCGGAGACAGGCCGCCGTGCTGGCTGGGTTCTCCTTCCGTTTCACGCTGCGGGACATCCTGCTGTCAAACAAACGCAACCATCCGGAATGGACTCAGCTGAAAACCGATTATTCCTGGTGGGTCCGGGATGATTTGTATAAAGAGATCGACACTTTTTCCGGGATGAAATATGCGGAACGCTGCCTGCTTCCAGATTATCAGGAACGGCATCGCGGAGCCACGCTGGCCGATCTGAATGCGGCTTCCGGACTTCATCAGGTGGAAAAAACACTTCGGGAAGCGCCGGAAATCCGGATCATTCATAACGTTGACGATCCCCTGCTCTCGGCCGCCGACCGGAAATTCCTGACCGAAACGCTCGGTCCGCGGATCACCTGGTTCGACTGCGGCGGACATCTGGGCAATCTGTTCGCCCGGCGTCACGAAGAGCAGGTATTGCGCAATTTTCCCGCCTGTCCGAAACCGTCCGAACAGGAGCGGACCGGCAAAGGGAACAAAAAAAATTGAATTTTCCTGTGTTGAAAACTGGAAAAAACTGATTTTTGTCGTATAGTAACGGCATTATTTCATTTACCCCGTGGTGTAACGGTAGCACAACTGGTTTTGGTCCAGTTAGTTTGGGTTCGAATCCCGACGGGGTAGCCAATTTGGAGAAACAGACGAATGGGGATCAGTCTGGTTTTCTCTTTTTCAAAATCCGCCTGCTTGATGTCCACAAGTATCGTCTGCCGGATTGGACTTCATTTTGGGCATCACTCGGATCATCCAACTGCAATGGAGCCGGAATATCAAGCACAGCCGGAGACTATTCCGCTCCGAGGCAAATTTCCGGTGATTCCTTCCTGTCCCGTCCCGATCAAAGCAATGCAACCTTTTTCCCGCAAGCTGCTGCGTATTTTGCCAGTGTTGCGAACGTGATGTTTTTCCGTCCACGTTCCAGTGCAGCGATGTAGGTCCGGTTCGTCCCCAGTTTGTCGGCTATCTGCTGCTGCGTCAATCCTGCCTCGTGGCGAGCTTTGTACATCGCTTCGACGATTTCCATGCGGGCGAACATTGCCGCGATTTCCTCGGCATTTTCCGGATCGGTGAAATAAGCATCACGTTCGCGACTCTGTTCAGCGTATTCCGCATCAAGATTTTTGCCAAGAGCAGCAACTTCGGCAGCGATTTGCTCATCCGTCAAGTATTCGGCATGGTCTTTGCTCATTTTATATACCCTCCCTGTATAAGTTGGTTCAACATTCTGTGTGCTTGTTTCATTTCCTTTTCCGGGATCTCCTGCGTTTTCTTAACATATCCGTGAAGCCCGAAAACAAAGTTCCGAACTCCATAGGCGTAAAAAATGCGGATATTCGCCGCTTGCATCACCCGTATGGCAAAAAGATTTTCACCATCCAGTTTCTCTCCGAATGGCATGGACAAAAAACCCTCTGTTTCCAACTTCCAGATAATGCTGTTCAATTCCCGCTTGACTTCCCCCGGCTGGTCGCGCAGGAAATCCTTTACGCCTTGCATCATCAAAAAAAATTTTTTCTTTTCAAACGTTTGTCCGTTCATGTCAACAAGTCTTTCGTTTCTTCGTCCTGACTATAATGTATCCCATAAGATACAAAAATCAAGTCCAAAAATAAAAAAAGGATTTTTTATAGCAGATCTTTCAAGAGACTAAGAACTTTCCGAAGTGCATTAGACTGGAATGTCTAAATTGAGAACAAACCATCTCCCTTGAAATCAAATCTATTCTGGCTGACTCTGGCATAGGTTGCGTATTTCATGATTATGCACTTTCTTTTTCCATAGAGATTGACTGCCGATATTCTTTCGCCTCCGCGAGCATAGTAAATTCAATATCGCCTTTAGATTTTCTTACTTCGTCAGCAATTTCTTCCAAAGAAACCTTAAAAAATTCCTTTCTTGGATTAATTTTATTCAGCCTTTTTTTATCAAAAATCTTGTGGAGTGAATTTTCTAACTCCGGAGCGTTTTCATGCCAAATCATTGCATGGACATCAAACGGGAAAGGCACAGATGCATCGCCCAACTCATCAACCCGTTCTTGCGGTTCAAGCCGCCTGGTCATTCCAATCTTATAAACATTCTCGCCGAATGACCCAACATTGGAAATAACATAAACATACCCAGCTTTGGTCTTCTGTGCTTCGCTAATTTTCCGTTCATTTTCCTTGGTTTCCTCAAGTTGCTGCTTCAATATGGCAATTTGAGCATTCATCTTGTCCAGTTCCTCGCCCTTTGCTTTCTCTGCCAATGCAACGGCTTTTTCCAGCAATTTTTCATACTTATCCATTTCTTTCGCATTTTCCTGCTTAGCTTTCTCAATTTCGCGTTCCGCCCGAAGTTCATCTCTCATAATCTCTTTCAGGCGACGCTGTTCTTCCAATTCGGACTGCTTCTTTTCCTGCATCTCATGGACCAAACGGATTTCGCTCAATTTCAAATCCAAAAAAGCTTGCTCCAAAGCAACAAAATACGGAGTCATCAGTTTATTCATCTGCTCGAAAGCAGATATAATCCGGTTTTCATATTGGATGATATTTTTATAATCAACGCTTTTCACATACAAATCGCATTCCGAGTTAAACGCTCGGAGAGATAACTTTTTCAAAACGGATGCCAATTTTTTCTCGGCTGAAGGATAAACAAGATGACTTTTTCCCTCTTGGATCATTTTTTTCTGATCCTTGCGATTTTCATTTAGGGCCCGCTCAAATTCCAGGGAATGTTGAAAATCAAAATGCGGCGAATAAAAGGCAACCTCAGCTGCATTATATTCAATCCGAAGTGGAATTACTTCATGGATAAGATTATTTATCTCATCTTTCATCTGATTGATTTGAAGAAGAAGTTTTTCCAAAACTGATTTCTGGTCGACGATTTGGTTCTGAATATCATCAGACTCTTTTTTCGCAGCGTCCAGAACTGCGTTTCGTTCCATTGCGGCCAGGTCTGAAATTTTCTTTGCTTCCAACTCGGCATTAGAGTAAATCGTCTGTTCTTTTGCCAAGACTTTTTTGGCTTTTTCATTGTATGTATGTTCATATTGATAATCATGAAGCAGTGCTTTATATTTCCGATTCTTATCATCCAGCAAAACAAAAAAAACGACGGCAAGAATGATAGACAGGATTAACACAACAATTAAAAATATCATTTGGACTCCTTCCTCTTATCCTGTTTTATGATAAAATAACATATTTTCATAATTTTTCAATATTACTTAATATTTTTTATAAAATATTACATAAATATATAATATTGTTAATGAATCCAAGCGATAACCATCATTTCAAAAACTTGACAAGAATAGGTAATCAATACGAACAAGAAGATTTGCCTTTTAAGGAAACAGAGAAAACAGAATCTACGCACTGATTTATAATCAGCTTGAAAAAAAACTTTTCTATGCTATAATATTATCATTATGATCGATCGGATATTATTCATCCGGGTAGCCAATTTTCCGGACGCAACAGGGAGCAGCCATGACCGCATCGGAAACGAAAAATGAAGAAAATCTTTCCCCGCTGGAACGGATCCTGGCACTGGACAACGAACAATTCATGCGTACTTACAGCAACGCCCGGTATCTGAAGACGTTCGGATTCCTTTGCTGCCTGCTTGCCTTTCTTTCCTTCAGCGTGATGATCATGAAGATCTGGCACGAACCGCCGGCGGGACATCCGCTCCACGGGACGCTGCCCGCCTTGATCAATATTCTCAACATGATTTTCTTTTTCGCATTCGGTTTTACCTTCCGCAACATCCGCAGCGGCGCTGCGCGCCTGGTGATGAGAGTTTTCACATACCTCTGCATGGCCTTGCTCGTGATCCTGCTGCTGGCCGCGGGCTGGGACGCGGTCATGGGCGATTTTGACCTGACACTGATCGTCATTCTGGCCGCATTTCTGATGGTATTTTTCTTTATTACCCGTGCGCTGGCCGATCCGCTGCTGTTCGGGCCTGTGGCGGTCACCTACCGGCAGCTTTTTCTGATCCGCCGGAAAAAGATCCGGGGGGAAAAAATCGGGATCTCCGAACTTCCTCCATGCAGAACGGCCGGCAAATTCGATCTCGCGATGGTCGTGCTGGCCTGGATCACGCTGGTGCTGATGTTTCTGGGTGCATTTTCCAATTTCATCCCCTGCCCAACAGCACCCGGCAAAGCAGAACAGATCCGGGCGGAGACGTCCGTCAAAATGAAGGCCCCGCAAACACCCCCAGCGGCTTCTCCGGCCCCGACGGAGGCGTCTCCGCTCCCCGCTGCTTCCGCCCGGACAGTTCCGCCGCCGGCTCAAAAGCCGAACCAATAAAAGAATTTCCTCCAGTTCGAAAAGAATCAGCAAAGAAAAAGACTGCGGACCCTATTGAAAGGACCCGCAGCCGGCTGAAAGAAATGGGAACTATTCCATTTACTTCTTTTTCGAAAGAGCTTCCTTAAGGGATTTTTCCGCCCACTGTTCCAGCTCGGGAACCCGTTCCCGGAACAGGCTGCCGGTATAGACACCGGCCCCGAGGATCTTACTGGCGCCGACGGATCCGCAAATCCGCCGCATATCCTTTTCGCAATTCTGGACCCCGCCGCCGCCATGCGTAAAGAACGGAATGACCGTCTTGCCGGCAAAATTATTTTTTTTGATGAATGAGAGCACCGGAGGCGCCATTGTGCCCCACCAGTTCGGACTGCCGAGGAAAATGATGTCATAACCGGTTATGTCCTTTTCCTCCGCCAATGCGGGGGCGGTTCCGGACTTGATTTCCTTTCTCGCGATCACCACGCAGGCATTATGACTGGACGGATAGGGTTTCCGGGGCTTGATCTCATACAGGTCGCCGCCGACTTTTTCCTGGATCTGTTTCGCAGCTGCCCGGGTGTTGCCCGAGTAGGAAAAGAACGCGATCAACACCTTGGAGGACTTCGGAGCCGGAGTTTCCGCTGCCAGTCCGGACACGCCGCCGCAGGTCATGATCCCGGCGGCAAGCACAGTCAAAACATTTCTGAACTTCATTCACAAAATTCCTTTTCTGTTTATGGATCGTAAATCGTCACAATCTGATCAGTTCATATTTCCGGGAACCGAGACCGATTTTTTCCGCATAGTCAAGCTGTTCGGAACCACGGAACTTTTTCCCCTTTTCCGCCACGGCATCCCAGCAGGCGGAATCCACCGCCACCGGATCGGAGGAAATAAAAACCCCGATATTTTCCACACACTGGCGCATCGGCCGCGGTTCACAGTCGCAGCCGGCGGTAACGGAAATCACAAAATTCATATAGATATTGCGTTTTCCGTGATGGGCCGCATAGGCATATTCGACCAGTTTTTCCCGGAAAAATTTCCCCTTGAAAAGCGCATTCCAAAGTCCGGAAAAAGTCAAGATGGATACGGCATGGTGCGGACAGATGGAAAAGCAGGCGCCGCAGCCGATGCATTTTTCCGGATCGATAAACGATTTTTTATCGCCGACCGTGATCGCCTGCTGGTGACACCGGGTCATGCAGAGTTTGCACCGTTTGCATTTCCAGTTGCGGATCCGGGGTTTGACTCCAAGATGCATCGCCATTTTCCCGCCTTTGGAGGCACAGCCCATGGAAAGCTGTTTGATCGCACCGCCAAATCCCGCCAGCGCATGACCTTTGAAATGGGCAAGCACAAGGATCTGCGGACTCTCCGCCAGCAGCCGGGCAACGGAACAGGACCGGAAATGATGCAGATCCACAGGAATATCGCAAGCGTCTTCGCCATGGGCCCCGTCGGCGATCTCCACGGGGATCCGGGTGAATCCGTGTTTGGCGGCCAGCCTCAGATGTTTTTCCCGTTCGAAACGTTCACCCCCGTACAGCACACTGGTTTCCGTGAAAAAGGGCTGGATCCCCCGTTTTTCCAACAGGTCGATGACCGCGTCATAGGTTTGCGGAGCCAGAAAGGTCCGGTTCCCCTTCTCCCCGAAATGAACTTTCAGCGGCAGTTTCTTTTCCAGTCCGATCTGTTCGCGTTCCAGAAACGCTTCCAGCAAAAGGCCGGCGGCATCGCGCACCGCTTCCACCGGAGCATCCGCGGGGACCGTTTTCAAATAAACCTTGGACATTGATATCGTTCCTTTCAAAAAATCACGAATTTGAATCAGCAGCCAGACCGGCGGCATAAGCCTGACCGACCGGAACGCAGGATTCATTTCCCGACAAATGGACATGAGTAAACACACGGAATGACCGGGATTCCAGGCGTCTGCAGGTTTTATCCAGCAGGATGGGATCCTGGAACAAGGAGCCAGAAAGCACGATATCCCGGATACCGGCACAGCTTTCCGCGAACAGGCTCATCGCCAGCATGCTTTCCGCCAGAGCATTGTAAAAGGCCTCCGCATACAGGACTTTTTCCTCTTCGGAAATAGACCGCAATTTTGCCAGATTCAACATGGTTTCGGTCCAGTCGATCTGCCGGAAATCATGGTCTTCAACGCATTTGAACTGGAACTGGACGGAAATTGAATCCGGGACCCGGCTCGAACGGTCAAACGGGGATGCGTATTTCCGCAGCAGCAGCAGACAACGTTCCGGATAAGTGCAGAAATTCGGCGCGATGCCGATCCCGGCACAGATCATATTGATCAGCCGCAGCGGGGAAGCGGTCTGGACAACGGGGGTATGGTTCGGTTTTTTCCAGAGTTCATATTCCGCGGAATCCACTCCCAGCCGCTCCAGCAGCCAATCCGGGATCCTGGCACGATGTCCGATCAGATATTCCAGGAACAAGCGGGCGGGCCGGCCGGTCGTCTGTTTGACCGGGCTGAAAGTCGCCAAACGGCGGAACCCATCCAGTTTTGCATCAAGGCATTCCGATCCCCATTCCGTTCCGTCCGGTCCGGGCGATCCGTTGTTCATGATCAGGGCCAGTGCATGTTCCAGATCATGTTCCGCCATGCATGCCAGTGCGTGCGCATGATGAGACTGCACCGTGATCAGCGGCAGGCCGTGCAAATCGGCGAATTCTGCTCCCAGACGAGCACTGATGCTTTCCCGGTCCATGTCACAGGCAATGATATCCGGAGCCCGGTCATACAGAAAAGTGAAACGTTCAAACATGTCCAGCAGGACGCCGGAATCCGCCGGATCGTCCAATCGGCCGACCGCCTGGGACAGGACGATCTGGTCCGATACCCCCAGCGCGACTGCGACCTGGGCATCGCATCCGAAAGCGCCGACATTCCGGTTCAGTTTGAAATTCCCCTTCAACAGGTGCGGCGCATAGCCTCGCGAACTCCGGAAATAAACGGTCCGGCCCTGGTATATCTGACAGACGGACGGAGGACAGGCATATCCGGTTTTCAGGTCGTGGCAGAGGAATTTGTCTGTGAAAGCCATCAGCCGGTTGAAAATTTCATCGATATCCATGCATTCTGCTTTTCCCGGACGGTTGTCGCCGCAAGTCACCAGCAGATCGAACGTTTCGGGAGACATGGAGGATTTCTTTCGTTCAAACAGCAGGACCTCCGGCAGAGACGAAGGCAGACCGACCGCAAGAGTATCTGTGTTTGGCGAAATGATCTCCGGCAGGGAACACCCGGGTTTCTTCGTCAGGATCACCACCGGGGCGGCCGGAGATGTCAGCAACTGTGCTTCCGCATCGGAACACTCGCAGTATCTACGGACCACTTCCAGATTCCGGGCCATCAAAGACAGCGGACGGTCCGGCTGGTTGCGTTTCCGCCGGAGACGGCGGATCGTTTCCGTATTGAAAGCATCGGCAAAAAGCTGAAATCCGCCATACAGAGACTGCACGGCCAGGATCTCACCTTTTTTCAGGGATTCACGGGCCTCGCAGACCGGGTGAACGTCCGTAACCAGATCACCATACATATCCAGCAGGAAAAATTGCGGACCGCATTGCGGACAGGCCAGCAGTTCGGAATCCTTGTGGTGAATGTCTCCGTTTTCCTTTTCCGATCTGCATTCCCCGCACATCGGGAAAGCGGTCATCGAAGTGTTCCTGCGGACAAAAGGGGTCCTCAGGGAAAACGAATAGGATGGGCCACAGTGCCGGCAACTGAAAAAAGGATAGCAGTAGCGCCGGGAGTCGGGATCCAGCATTTCCCGGATACAGTCGGGACACGGCGCACGGTCCGGGCAGACCTCCGCCAGATCCGGCTCCTGATCCAGGATCCGGAAGGTGGGCAGGCATTTGTCGTCGTCCAATCCGGTTTCCCGTTTCAGCAGACAGATGGAACGGAGCCGGAACGCACCCGGGACCCTCGAAGGCAGCGAGCGGATGAAGGTGCTGAGCTGCACCTCCGACCCTTCTATCCGGAGGAACACTCCTCCGTCCTTGCTATTGGCGATCCATCCGGTCAGACCGGCCTCAGCCGCGATTTTCCAGAAGAAACTCCGGATCCCGCTGGAAGGGATCATCCCCTTCATTTCCAATGTCGCACAGCTCTTCATCTTTTCCGCTCCGTCTGTTTCCGGTATTCGGACAGGATCTCCGGGAAAGGCGCCAATGCACGTTCCAGGATACCGAAACAAAAGGCGATCGCCGTTCCATAGTTGGTAAAAGGCACTCCCTGCCGCCGGCATTGCAGTATGCGGGACAGAACTTCCCGGCGGTTGAACATGCACGCGCCGCAATGGATCACCAAATCGATCCCGGAAAGATCGTCCGGGAAATCATGGCCCTGCACGAACTTGAACCGCAGACCGGGAAGTCCGTGCTGCCGGAGCCAGCCGGGGAGCTTGACCCGGCCAATGTCTTCTTCGATCGGAGGATGCGAACAGGCCTCGGCGATCATGACCGTGGAATCATTGGTCAGTTTGCCGATCGCGGCCGCACCTTCGGCGCAAACCGCCAAATCCCCTTTGATCCGCGCCATCAGGATCGAAAACGAAGTCAGCGGTATGGACCCGGGGACCATTTTTTCGACCAGTTTGAAAACCTGTGAATCGGTTACCGCGAGTGCCGGCGGTTCCTTCAGCGACTCCAGCGCGGCAGTCACCGCATTTTCCTTCACCACTGCGCACCATGCATCATGATCCAGCGCATCCCGGATCGCCTGTACCTGCGGCAGGATCATGCGGCCCCGCGGGGCTTCCCGGTCGACCGGGGTGATCAGCAGCACCGGCCGCCCAGCCTGAACAATCCCATCCAGCATTCCCTGTGACTGAAAGAAACCTTCCGGGGCCTGACGCAGGATCGCATCCCGCAAAGCCTCCATTCCGGTTCCGTCTGCGGCCGACACCATTACCGTTTCCGTCTTTTCCCTGTCCAGCTTTTTCAGCAATGCAGGATCGGGTTTTCCGCGGTCGATCTTATTGAATACGGCGATCAGCGGGATGTGTTTCTGACGGATCTGTTCCGCCAGGTCATCCTCAAATTTTCCCCAGGAAGACTCGCTGACCAGCAGGGCCAGATCGGTCCGGTCCAACATCCTGGCGCTTTTCTCCGCCCGCAAGGCTCCGAGTTCGCCGGAATCGTCATCCAGTCCGGCAGTGTCGATCAGCAGCACCGGCCCGAACGGAGGCAGTTCCAAAGGCTTTTCCACCGGATCGGCAGTGGTGCCCGGAGTATCGGACACGATCGACACCTGCTGCCCGGTCAGGGCATTCAGCAAAGAAGATTTTCCGGCATTCCTGCGCCCGAAAATCCCGATCTGAAGCCTCAATCCTTTGGGTGTTTTCAACATTTTTCCATCCAAAAAGTTTTTGATCCCGCCCGGATCGACATCCGGAACATACGCATATCTTTGTTTTATATTCTGTAACTTACCGCACCAAAAGAAATATTTCCACCTTTTTTTTGTTTTTTACTTGATTTTTCTGCAAAAAATGGCATGTTGTCTGCATCAGGAAAGGTGGAACGCATGATTTTGAAAGGAAAAAAGGCGGTCATCACCGGCAGTGGACGCCGGGTCGGACGGGAACTGGTCCGGACCTTCGCCGGAAAAGGCGCCCGGATCGCCATCCACTGCCGCCATTCGGGTCAGGAGGCCGAAGCCCTGCTTCAGGAGATCGGCGGAACGGCTGCGGGTCATGAGCTCTTCCGTTTTGACCTGACCGATGCGGAGGAACTGGAAAAGACTGCCCCTGCCCTGTTTGCAGATGCATCCATCCTGATCAACAACGCATCCGTCTACATCCGCCGGACCATCGAAGCGGAAACCCCCGAGGATATGGCAGAACAGATGACGGTAAACTGTATGGCTCCGATCCGTCTGATGCAGTATTTCACCCGATATGGGAACCGGCCCGGAGTCATCATCAACCTGCTGGATCAGGGGATCTGCCGGCCCGATCAACAGTCCTTCAGTTACGGGTTGTCCAAAAAAACGCTCGCCGACGCCACCCGTGCCGCCGCGCTTCAGCTGGCTCCGGACATCCGGGTCAACGGATTGGCACCCGGTCCGGTCCTTCCCCCCGTGAATATGCCCGGTTCAAAAATGGAAAAAACTTTGCGCTCCATTCCGCTGCGCCGTCCGGTCGGGCTGCAGGACCTCTGCGCAGGAGCCGTCTTCCTGGCTGAAAATGAATCGGTCACCGGCTCGATCCTGTTTATTGATTGCGGACAGAGCCTGATGCAGCAGCCGGAATGATATTTTCCGCAGCAAGGATGCGTTCAAACTCCGCCCGGAACACCGGGGAGTTTTTCAGCAGCGCGGCCGCTTCTTTTTCCTTTCCGTGATCAAGCAGATAAATCCCGGTCCACAGATCCCGGCTCTCTCTGGATATTCCCTGCTGCTCCAGGAACCGCAGCTGTTCTTCCAGCTTCAGATCCGTCAAGGTGAAAGAGATCCGTTTGCCGGATGAATTCTCCCAGGCATAGACCTCAAAGCCCCTTGCCTCAATGATCTGCATCCCCACCGGTCCCCGCCGGTTCAAAGACAGCTGGACGTACCGTCCCGACCGCCGCTGCCAGTACTGACGGAAAACCTTGGGCACTTCCCCGAATTCCCGCAGGAGAGAACCACACTCGGGACAAAGCAATTCCCCTTTTCCCTCCTGATATCTCTTCCATGCTTCCGCACCTTTCCCATCCAGCAGCAATTCTGCCAGTTCCATACGCAAAGTTTCCACGGACTGACGCTGGGTCAGCCGGTATCCCTCGGCATACCGGATCCGCTCCGCACGGGTCTCTTCCTCAAACGGGCCCCGGTAATCCTGATACACCCGGGCCGCCGATCCGAAATCCGACTCAGCCGCATAAACCGCCGCCGCACCCGCAAGTCCGGAAAGGACTTTTGCCGAAGTCAGCGTCCGGGGGACCGCTTTGATTCCCGGTCGATGGGAAAGCAACCCTAACGCCGTTCCCAGCGCCCCGAGGATGACCAGCCCGGCCGCCACACCCGCAAGCGGACCCCGCCAGACCCGCAGCAGCCGCCGGAACTCCACCCGCTGCCGCGCCAGACGCCGTTTGGTTATCACCTGATCGGTCAATTCCCGCTGCTGAAGGGTCGACGGCAGCACCCGGTTTTTCAGATAGGCTTCCAGGTCCAGGGCCAGTTCGGCGATGGAGGCATACCGGTCCTCTCTTTTTTTCTCCATGCAGCGGAGTATGATCCGCTCCATATCCAGGCGAAGCGAAGGGACCAGCCGGCTCGGCGGAACCGGTTTTTCCAAGGCATGCATCCTCCGAAGTTCGTGCGGATCATTCGATTCAAACGGCAGTTTCCCCGTACAGAACTGATACAGCGTGACCCCGATCGAGTAGATATCCGCCCGGGAATCGCAGTTCGCCGCATCCACGGCCTGTTCCGGCGCCATATACAGCGGCGTGCCCAGCGAAGTAAGGGACGCCGTGATGCTCTGCTTGTTGATCCGCCGGTCTCCAATGATTTTGGACAACCCCAGATCCAGGATCTTCACCGTCCCTTCGCTGTCGAACATGATGTTTTCCGGCTTCAGATCCCGGTGCACGATCCCGTATTTTTCCGCTTCCATCAAGCCGGAACAGACTTCCAGCATGATGAACGCCGCATAATCCGGCTCCAGTTTCCCTTCCTGCTCCAGCAGATCCAGGGAACTGCCGTTGGGAACATACTCCATGACCAGATACACATTGTCGTTTTCATAGCCGCAGTCGTAGACCCGGACAATGTTCGGATGATTGATCCGGGCACAGATCTTGGCAGACTGAACAAAACGCTCGCAGGAGGCCGGGTCGGTCATGTATTCCATCCGCAGGGCCTTGATCGCCACCGGGATCCCCAGATTCGGATGATGGGCCAGATAGACCTTTCCCATCCCCCCGAACCCGATGAACCCGGTCACCGGATACTGTCCGATCTGTTCCGGCAGCTTGCTGTCCACCTCGGTGAATTCTTCGGTGACCGTGCTTTCATCGACCGTAAAAACGTATGAACACACGCATTCCACCTGAGAACCGTGATCGACATGCTCCAGTTCGGTGATCTTCCTGCAGTTCGGACATTGTATCTTCATGATTTCCCTTCCGTCAGCACCTCATTCTGCATAACTGCTCCGCAGATCCCGTATCACCAGTTTCTCCCGGATCTCCTCCTGGGAAAGAGCTTCATCCGTCCGGAACGTCAGTTCCCGCGTCTCTCCCGGCAGCAGCGTGATGCTGTTGTCGGAAAATACCGTCCGGACTCCCTTCAGTTCCGCAAACACATAGAATGCGGGCCGGTCGGTTGTGAGTTTCAGATGCACCAGTCCATCCGGATCCCGGCTGGTCTCCGCAGTGATTTTCGCCTGCGGCAGCTGATATTTCTTGTAAGCGGACGGGAAACATTCGTTCCGGAAGGAGATCGCCTGGTCTCCCGCTTTCGCTTCCAGCCGGAGGATCAGGAAATCCTCTTCCGGCGTACGGGTCAATTCCTCCAGCGGGATCGTGGCGATCAACTGTGCCGCCGAACCGTCCAGACGGACCGGGAAACTGCGGACCGATTTCCTTTCCCCGCAAACGCTCCATACTTCCAGCGCGAGTTCTCCCCTGACTTCCGTCTGCAGATCGCTCACCGCATGGATTTCCGCCTGTCCGTCCCGCAGGACCGCTCCGGCCAGGACCGGCGAATAGAAACGCCGGGCGTGATAATGCAGCTGCTTCCAATTGCCGTAATAATCGATGCTCGACCAGGAGGCCACCGGCCAGTTGTCGTTCAGCTGCCAATACAGTGTTCCCATGCAGTACGGTTTGAGGAAACGCCAGAACTCAACGCCGATCTTCATCGCGACCGCCTGCTGCACCTGGCTCAGATAGATGAAATCCTCAAATGTGGAAGGCAGCCGGAAATACCGCGTGAACATTTCCACGATCTTGGAATTTCCCGCATTGTTGCGCTGGTGGAACTCCATCAGCGGCGAAGAGACGTTCCGCTGGATCCCGCCCGTAAACACATCGACCGTGTTCTGGCACGGAAACGCCTGGAAACCGAATTCGGAACAGAAGCGCGGCCGCACCTTGTAATAGGCGTCGAACGAAGCGCCGCCGTGCCAGACCGTCCAGTAATGGATATCCCCCATGTTCTCCTTGTCTTCTATCGTATAATCCGCCGGACCGTTGCAGGGCGAGGACGGCCAGAACATCCGGGTGGGATCGGCCGCCTTGACGGCCCGGCCAAGACGCTGGTTGAACCGGTCGAACTGCAGAAAAGCACGCGGATCATCCGGCCGGCCTTTTACAATGCCGTAAACCGTCAGACATTCGTTGTCTCCGCACCACAGCGCGATGCAGGAATGGTCCCGCAGCCGTTTCACCTGATACTCGACCTCCTTCTCCGCCAGCGCGAGGAATTCCTCGTCGACCGGATAGATCGAACAGGAAAACATCAGGTCCTGCCAGACCAGGATCCCCTTTTCGTCGCACAGTTCGTAAAAATCCTCCGGCTCATACAGGCCGCCGCCCCAGACCCGGAGCATGTTCATGTTCGCACGGACCGAATCCGAAATCAGCCGTTCATAGCGGTCCCGCGTATAAGTCTGTGGCCGCGAATCCAGCGGGATCCAGTCCGCGCCTTTGGCGAAGATTTTGATCCCGTTGACCCGGAAACACAGGGAACGGCCAACGTCATCGGGTTCATATACGGTTTCCATTTCCCGCAGACCGATCGATTTTTCCTTCGAGCCGCCGCCGGTCGTGACTTTCAACGGATACAAGTTCTGTTCACCGTATCCCGCCGGATACCAGAGTTTCGGTGATTTAACCTCGAATTCCGTCCGGACAAAATTGATCCCGTCGGACACATCCGCCGTCACGGTTTTCTGTTCCCCGTCAAATTCGAAAATAACTTTTTCCCGGCCTGGCTCGACACAATCCAGTTCAGCGCAAACAGCCAGACGGCAAATCCCGGGCTCATGATGCTGTTCCGTATAAACATGTTCCAGCCGGACGCCGTCGGATGCATTCAGGGAGACTTCGCCGTAGATTCCGCTGACCGGCATGCAAAGCCCCCAGTCCCAGCCGCTCTGGCACTGGATCTTCCGGACCAGGTTCATTTCCTTGATATAGGAGTAATAAGCATCGACATAATGGACAGACTGTTTCGACGACTGCGCCTGAATATATTTTTCCACCGCGGTAATGGTGATTTCGATCCGGTTCTCGCCTTCGCGCAGGAAATCCTTGACATCCCGCCTCAGCCGGAGAAACATGTCATTGCTTTCCGCCGCGATCATTCCGTTGATCCGGACCGTTCCGACCGTGTCCAGCGAATCGATATTGAGCCAGATCCGTTTCCGGTCGAGGAATTCGGCGGGGACCTCAAAAGTCCGGCTCCAGGTCCAGTCATGATCACGCACCCACTGAAATTCGTTTTCGTTGAATCCCAGGTTCGGATCTGGCGCCAGTCCCGCCTCGATCAAAGCGGTGCAATTTTCGCCCGGGACTTTCGCGGAGATCGCAGCAAAACCTTCCCGGGTGCAGGCAAGCTGCCAGAGTCCGGACAAATCGATCACTCTCTCCGAATTCATCTTCTGTTTCATCCCTTCATGAATGTCGTTTCATTCTGTCAGAACCGCCGCAGGATCAGTTTTCCGCGCGGGCAAGGATCTGCAGGCACGCTTTCGGTTCGCCCGCGGCCAGAAAAGCGGCTTTCAGCCGTCCGTCGTAAAACAGCGCACCGATCGCCGCCAGGATTTTCAGGTGCATCACCTTCTGGCTCTTTCCCGCAGCAAGCATGAACACCAGCTGCACGGGTATGGAATCGCGCGACTGATAATCGGCGATCCCGTCCGGACACAGAGCCAGCGCCATGCAGTTCTGTTCCATATTCGGCAGCAGCACATGCGGAATGGCGATCCCGTTGCCGATCCCTGTGCTCATCAGGCTTTCCCGGTGGAATATGCCCCATTCCAGTTCGTCCTGCGTAACGGATTCTTCATCCGCGGCGATCGCTTCCGCCAAAGCGGTCAGCACTTCTTTTTTGGTCTGTTTTCCCTTCCGGATCAGGACCCGGGACGGGCTCAGCAGCGGTCCCAGCTGGATCGGAGCTTCATGTTTTTCTTCTTTATTCATCGTCCGGCTCTCGCATGTTATCCTGTTTTTGGTAAATCTAATGCCGGAATACGGCTTTTTCAAGTCCGGATCGCATCGATTGTTTTATTCCGGATGGAAAAAATCTTTTCAAACGGGATCCCGGGAAGCACTGCGGCCGTCTGAGCCGATGATCATTGCATGGAGAGACCGGAGCGATCCAGTTCCTCCATGCTGTCGGAGTCAAAGTGAAGGATCAGTTCTGTTCCGCCGCCCAGCGCGCGGTTTCGCTGATCGCCTCTTCCGGCGTGCAATGCGGTTTGTAACCCAAATCGCGAACCGCTTTTTCGATCGTGAAACACATGTGCGTGGCCAGGAACCTCAGACCCGTTTCATGGATCTTGCCGGCATACTTCTTCACCATGTCTTCCAGCGGAATGAAATTCAGGTGCGCCTTTTTGCCGAGTGCGGCGGCTGTGATCTCATGATAACGGACCAGGGTCACGGCGTGGCTCAGGCAGATGTTGTAGATCTGTCCGGTACTCCGGGGCGTCTGAAGCGCCAGCGCAAACGAGTGTGCCAGATCCTTCACATGGATGGGCTGCAGCAGCGAGAGGCCGTTGTCCGGCACATCCAGCGTTTTTTCCGCGATGATATCGGCAATATAATCTTTGCGGCGGCCGCCTTGATTGTCCATCGGCAGCATCCCCGGACCCGTGATATAGCACGGACGGATCACCGTGGCGGGAAATCCTTCTTCATGGAACAGGCGCATGACCTCGTTGTCATAGACCGCCTTGGCGGCCCACCCGCTGGTCTTTTCGAATCCGCCGTAAGGAGCGGTCTCATCACACGGCACAAACGGCAGCGGCGCATAACCGCCCGTGGAACTGCAATGGATATACCGGCTGATATTGCCGGCATATTTGCGGATATGGCCGATGCTTTCCAGCGCGGGAACGGAATCGACCACCGCATCGTAAGGGGTCTTGAAAATTTCCCGGACCGCGGCCTCGTCCTTTTTGTCAGCCGTGACCGTTTTCACTTTCGCGACTTCATCCAGGAAAAGTTTTTTCTGTCCGCGGGAACAGATGGTCACATCATGACCCGCATCGAGCAGCTGAAGCACGATATTGTGTCCCAGCCAGCCGGTTCCTCCGAAAACGATGATCCTCATAATTCACTCTCTTTATTTTTGGTTCCAATATGGTGAAATTTCGCGCAGTCTCGCAATGACCGGCGGCAATTTTTCCAGCACGAAATCGACTTCGGCCATGGTGTTGTAACGGGACAGGCTGAAACGGATCGCCCCGTGCGCCGCGGTATAAGGGATGCCCATGGCGCGAAGGACGTGCGAGGGTTCCAGACTGCCTGTGGTGCACGCGCTCCCGCTGGAAGCGCAGATCCCGAACATGTCCAGCAGCATCAGGATCGATTCGCCTTCGATGTATTCGAACGAGATGTTCGCGGTATTCGGCAGACGGTGTTCCACATCGCCGTTCACGCGCACTTCCGGGATCGCTTTCAGGATGCCCTGTTCGAGTTTGTCGCGCATGGCACGCACCTGGCTGTTTTCCTTTTCGATGTTCAAACGCGCCAGTTCCGCGGCTTTGCCGAGCCCGACCACGGAGGCCACGTTTTCCGTGCCGGCGCGCCGTCCGCTTTCCTGATGGCCGCCGATCACGAAGGGACGGAACCGCACACCGCGCCGGACGTAAAGCGCGCCGACACCTTTGGGCGCATGCAGTTTGTGTCCGGAAAGACTCAGGAAATCGATCTGGCTTTCCGCAAGGTTCATCGGCACTTTGCCGACCGCCTGGACCGCATCGGTATGGAACAGCGCTCCGTTGCGGTGCGCCAGGTCGGCGAGCTCATGGATCGGGTAGATATTGCCGGTCTCGTTGTTCGCCCACATCACGGAAACCACCGCGGTTTGATTGTCAATGAGCTCCCGCGCCCGTTCCATGTCAAGTTTGCCTTTGCCGTCCACCGGGATCATGCTCACACGGTAGCCGCGCCGTTCCAGATCCTTGGCCAGATTCAGCACGGCGGGATGCTCCACTTTGGAGATCACCAGTTTGTCGCGCTGGGGACAGGTCAGCATGGCGCTGCGGATCGCGGCATTGTCGCTTTCCGTGCCGCAGGAAGTGAAGATGACTTCGGTCGGGGCGGCGCCCAGCAGGGCCGCCAGACGTTCCCGCGCCGTATCGATATATGCCATCACCTGTCCGCCGAAATGGTGGATGCTGGACGGATTGCCGTAGAGCTTCGTCAGGAACGGCGTCATCGCCTCAAACACTTCCGGGGCAACTGCCGTCGTGGCGTTGTTGTCGAAATAAATGACTTTTTCCTCTTCGCCCATTTCAAGCCTCCTGGACCGTCAGGTTCTCGGAAACGAATTCGCGCAGTTTGCCTTCCACCAGTTTCCGCAGGGTAAGGCCGGCGTTGTGACAGGATGCGCAGCGCCCTTTCAGACGCACTTTGACGATGTTGCCTTCGATGTCGGCCAGTTCGATGCTGCCGCCGTCGCGTTCCAGCGCGGGCCGGATCTCTTTTTCGATCACTTCATTGACTTTGATCACTTTCTGGACCACGGTCAATTTGGCGAATTCATCAGCCTTGGAGGAATTTTCGCTGAACGCGGATTTCGCACCGGATTTTTCCCGCCAGATGCCGTCGAGTATCTCCTGGATCTCATCGAGGCAGCGGCCGCAGGCGCCGCCGGCTTTGGTGTAGTCGGTGATCTGCGCGACCGTGTGCAGATTGTTTTCGAGCGCGACTTTGCGGATCTTGGTATCGGTGACGCCGAAGCATTTGCAGACGATGCGTCCTTCGTGGTCGTCGTCGGATTCCACGATATTGTAATTTTCGCCGTGTTTCTTTTTATAATCGGAGATCGCGGCCTGGAGCGCTTCCATGCCCATGACGGAGCAGTGCATTTTTTCTTCCGGCAGTTCGCCGAGCAGCGCCACGATGTCCTTGTTGGTGATCTTGGCGGCTTCTTCGAGCGTTTTGCCCTTGACCAGTTCGGTCAGGGCGGACGAGGAAGCGATGGCGCTGGCGCAGCCGAAAGTCTTGAATTTGGCCTCGGCGATCTTCCCTTCCGCATCGAGTTTCAGATAGATTTTGAGTGCATCGCCGCAGGTGATATTGCCCACTTCCGCGACGGCATCGGCATCCTCGATCTCACCGACGTTGCGGGGATTGAGGAAGTGATCCATTACTTTTTCCGTGTATTTCCACATGATGATCCCCCTTCAGATCTTATATTTTTCCAGTTCCGCGCGGACTTTTTCAGCAAGGATCTTCGCCGCATCCTCCACCGGGAGCAGTTCGGCGTCGCGGGAAGTCCGCAGTTTGAATTCCACTTTACCCTGAGCCAGGCTCTTCGGGGAAACGATCGCCCGGAACGGAATTCCGATCAGGTCGGCCTCGCTGAACATGAAACCGGCCTTTTCGCCTCGGTCGTCGAACAACACTTCCACGCCGAGTTTGTTCAGTTCGTCATACAGTTTTTCCGCCGCGGCGCCGACTCCGTCCTTGTCCGGATTGAGCGCACACAGATGGATCTGATACGGTGCGATGGACATCGGCCAGACCGGACCGTAATCGTCGTGCGAATCTTCCACCACGGACGCCATGGTGCGCCCGACGCCGATCCCGTAGCACCCCATGATCATCGGATGTGATTTGCCGTCCTTGTCCAGATAATTGCAGTTCATCGGCTTGGAATATTTGGTGCCGAGCTGGAAGATATTGCCGACTTCGATGCCGCGCTTCATCAGCAGCGGCTGCCCGGTCACCGGACAGGGATCGCCTTCGCGCACCGCCGCGATGTCTACCACATCGGCATCCTTCAGGTCGCGTCCGTAATTGAAATTGATATAATGATAATCCGTTTCATTGGCGCCGACCACAAGGTTCGAAGTGCCTGCGGCGGAGGGATCGACCACGATCACTGCCTTGTCGGGATCGATCCCGACCGGAGAAGCAAACCCGGGAACCGCTCCGGCCGCCCGGATCTGGTCGTCGTTGGCGAACTTGAGTTCCGAAATGCCCAGATGGTTCTGCAGTTTGGTCTCATTGACCTCGAAATCGCCGCGGATCAGCACGAAGATCAGCTTTCCGTCCGGTCCGGCATAGAACACTGCCTTGCCGGTCTGTTCCGGCTTCATGCCGAGGAATTTTGCCACTTCTTCAATCGTTTTCTGGCCGGGCGTGTGGACTTTTTCCAGCGGCTTTTCCGGTCCGGTTTTTTCGAACTTCAAACCGGAAACGGCGATCTCGCGGTTGGCCTTGTAACTCTTCAGGTCGGGAGAAAGGAAAATGGTGTCTTCGCCGCAATCGGCAATGGACATGAATTCATGGGAAACGTTGCCGCCCATCATGCCGGAATTGGATTTGATGGAAACGACATGTTTCATGCCGACGCGCTGATAAATGCGGACATAAGCCTCATGGGCGCGTTCGTAATATTTTTCCAGGTCTTCCTGACTGGTGTGGAAACTGTAGGCATCCTTCATGGTGAATTCGCGGACGCGGATCAAACCGGCACGCGGACGCGCCTCGTCGCGGTATTTGGTCTGGAGCTGATACGCCATGATGGGCAGCTGTTTGTAGCTGGTGATCTCGGTGCGGACCAGATGCACCACGGCTTCCTCGTGGGTCATGCCGAGGATCATGGGTTTGTCGTTGCGGTCCTTGAAGCGGAGCAGTTCCTCGCCGACCGTCTGATACCGTCCGGACTCCTCCCAGAGTTCGGCGGGCAGCACCACGGGCATTTTGACTTCCTGACCATCGATCCGGTTCATTTCCTCGCGGATGATCGCTTCGATCTTTTCGATGATCCGCATTCCGAGCGGGAGCATGGAGTAGATCCCGGCGGAAACGCCGCGGATATATCCGCCGCGCACCAGGAATTTATGGCTGACAGTCTTTGCGTCTTTCGGATCTTCCTTGATCCGGCGGCCCAGCATTTTGGACATTCTCATGATATCTTCATCTCCATTGTTTAGTTAATAATTTATTGATAAAGGGTAATATACCCTGTCAAGCGCATGGTTTCAAGTGGAATCTCAAGGGAGGAAAAATATTTCCCGCGTTATTCGCAGTAGGAAAAATAGGTTTCCAGCAGATCGGTCTCGAAGGGGGTTGCCGGAACCGTTTTTTCTCCGGAGGCCAACTGTTTCCTCCAGCGGATCAGGATCTGCCATAACTGGTCCAGCCGGATCTCATACTCGTGCGGGATCTCCGCCGCGGTGATGCCCGGTTCGTTCCTGCGGACGATCCGCAGGATCTCCCGGCAAAGCGTCCGGACATGGATCAGTTTCAGTTCCGCCGGGTCGATCCGTTCCGGGGTCTGGCCGTGCGCGGCAAGGTAACAGAAGGTGGAAACAGCACTGTTGAAAAAGGGTCTGGCATACGGTCCGAACGCATTGGGCATCAGCAAGGTGGTATAAGCATTTCCGGTTTCCGCCGCCCAGTCCTCGAACATCCGGCGGGAACGCCGTTTGGATTCATGATACGGCAGTTCACGCTGCTCATGTGTGGTCGAAGCCAGATAAACATGCGCACGGCTGCCGCTCGCCTTCGATCCGTCGATCAGGGCGGCGGTCAGCCGCAGGTTGGTGTCCAGCAGGAATTCGCCGTCGGCATGACGGCTGAGTCCGGCGAAATGCACCACCGCCTCGCATTGTCCGCAGAATGCAGACATTTCCGCCGGAAATTCAAACGCACTGCGGGGACAAATGACCGGAGCCTCCCCGAGTGCGGTCAGATACCGCCGGAATGCGGTTCCGATAAATCCTTCGCTGCCGGTGATGCCGATCCGCATGATCCAGGTCCGATCACTTGATATCGTCGAACAGCCAAGTGGAAAGATAGCGTTCGCCGTTATCGGGCAGCAGGACAACGATCCGTTTCCCGGCGAATTCGGGCTGCTTGCTCAATTCCAGTGCGGCGAACAGAGCGGCGCCGGAGGAAATGCCGATCAGCAGACCTTCTTTGACCGCGGCTTCACGCGCCGTGCGTCCGGCATCTTCCGCGGAAATGGGCATCACCCGGTCGATGATTCCGGTATTGAGCACCTTCGGGATGAAATTGGCGCCGATCCCCTGCAGTTTATGGGGTCCGGCCTTGCCGCCGGAAATGATCGGACTGGCATCCGGCTCGACCGCGATGATCTTGACCGCGGGATCATGCGTTTTCAAACCTTCCGCAACCCCGGTCAAAGTGCCGCCGGTACCGACTCCGGCCACGAAAGCATCCACTTTGCCGCCGGTGTCGCGCCAGATCTCTTCGGCGGTATATTTCTTATGATACGCAGGATTGGCCGGATTTTCGAACTGCTGGGGAATGATGGAACCCGGATTGGCCGCCCGGATCTCTTCGGCTTTGGCAATGGAGCCGGCCATACCTTCCGCGCCGGGAGTCAGGACCAGTTCCGCACCGTATGCGGCCAGCAGTTTGCGGCGTTCCACGCTCATGGTATCGGGCATGGTCAGGATCAGTTTGTATCCTTTGACCGCCGCAGCCAGGGCCAGACCGATCCCAGTGTTTCCGCTGGTCGGTTCGATGATCAGCCCGCCGGGTTTCAAAGTGCCGTTTTTTTCCGCGGCTTCGATCATGGCCACGCCGATCCGGTCCTTCACACTGCCGCCCGGATTGAAATATTCCACCTTGGCAACAACTTCCGCCTTGCCGGCATTCAGTTTGCGGATCTTCACCAGCGGGGTGTTCCCGATGGTATCGAGAATGGTCTCTGCAATACGGCTCATACGATATCTCCTTTTTCAAAAATTGAATTCCAGCTGATCCGGCGGACTGTTTTTCGTTTCCGGCGCGGGCTGCGGGGCCGGAGCATGTTTCTCCAGTTCTTTGAGGATGCTCTTGAGTTCGGCCTGTTCCGCCAGTTCGCGTATCTTCCCGTAATCCGGCTCCGCCTTGGTGAAGGACGCTCCGTCCAGCGGCGCGGTAAAGTTCAGCAGGATCAGTTTCCGGTTCAGGGTCAGGATTTCTTTCGCGGCCAGGATCTTTTCACGCAGTTTTTCTTTGGCGATCTTTTCCGGAGCGGCCAGCATGGCATCGACCGAACCGAATTGCGCGATCAGAGAAGCGGCGGTTTTCGGACCGACCCCCTCCACGCCGGGAATGTTGTCCGAACTGTCGCCGATCAGGGAAAGAT